>SDBT01004226.1_pt1 | contig 24470 bp, 20 predicted proteins | sample 2277101 | NCBI WGS metagenome assembly SDBT01 (sample SAMN10404973, study PRJNA504765) | marine sediment metagenome | isolation source: marine sediment core GS10_PC15, 103 cmbsf | place: Arctic Ocean: Southern Knipovich Ridge | collected 2010 | reverse complement strand
TGAAACCATTTATAGCCGATTCAGCTAAGTCAATAGCCACGATCAGAAGGACTTTGCTCTCTTGTAGTTCCTCTTTGGTGCTGCTCACAAAAAGAACAACCGGGGTTTCAGTACCTGGTATCTGAATAAGTCCAGAGATACTGGGTCGATCCGCTGTCATGATTTGTCTTATATCGGGATGTAAAAGAATACCCTTTCCTAAGGGCGGAGTGCCGGTATTACTCCACAATATCCGCCCCTCCATATCTACAAGAAAAATGCCATTTATATATACGGACAGTAGCTTGTACGTTTCCTGAAGTGCTTCTATACGGGATTCAAAGTTGGCATTTGCCCCATCGATTTCGATTACCTTAGCAGTATTCTCCAACTCACTCAGCGCCAGTTCAAGTATCACATCTGCATGGTTTGCCGCCAAATAGGCAGTATTCAGCCGTTCCTGTAGCATAACTTCTATAGTCTGATTCACGGCTCGTATGCCCAGAAAGCTAATAATAAGAATTCCTGCAACTAGCCCAAGGGCAGCTAACAGACTTATCTTCTTTATCAGAGGTATATTAGATAACCACGTCACCCGAATTATCTCCGCGTGTCAAAATATTTACCTGCCGATCCTGAGAAGGCGCCATTGGTCAAGAATAATCTTGACTAATTTCATATCTAATTATAGGAGATCGAGCTCACCGAGGACAAGTTGGGTCGATCAGCACTCGTCACATTCTAGCTGCGTGTGGGCAGCATGCCTTCAGCACGGAACCATTCGACGTGGTCGCGCATGGAGTCCTGCCATGGTCTGGTTGTAAATCCAAGTTCCCTCACACGCCCGTGCTGAACTCACCTGAGAGTTGCTTCTTAGAACATCAATGGAGTAAAAGGATACCACAAGAGACAGGAATTGACCATGGCAGAGCTGGGGTTGTCACTGGAAGAGCTTGCTTAGTGAGTGAACGCCGTTTATCTTCAGGAAGTACTCTATAGTCTGTGGGCAAAGGAGGTTCTTGCGGTGGTGCAGGGAGGAAAAAACAGCCAATGGTCTTTTATATAGTGACGCCAACTTCTTCAGTGTATTGAGTATAGGTTTCTTATCACCTATTTCCCAATCTGTGACAGTACCTTCCCCGATATTCAATCTCTTACTGACCTCAGGAATGGCTGGCCCAATACTTTCTCGAGCCTACTTCATTACATTTGGATTTACACCAACCCAGACCGGTTTTTCAGCAGGCATTTGTTTCTCCCAGTATTTGACTAGCCGTTATAATATTACACTTTTTAATGGATTCCATGATCAGTATCTGTGTTGACAGAGGAAGAAGCAATTGAATATAATATCGTATTACAATATCGGGAAACGTTATCTATGTTGGACAGAGAGTTCTTTCTAGGATTCATCAAGATTCACATTCTATATCATGCTTCGAAGGAGCCAATCTTCGGGGCAGAGATGACGCAGGAGCTAGCTAGGCATGGCTATAACATCAGTCCAGGCACACTTTACCCAACGCTCCATCGTCTTGAAAAAGAAGGCTATTTGAAAAACAGTTCAAAGGTAGTTGAGGGTAAGGTTAGAAAATACTATCAGGTTACCGCCGAAGGAAAGCAAGTGCTGGAGCAGTCCAGGAAAAGGATCAGGGAACTGGTTACTGAAGTGATTGAAGAGAAACAACCAGATTGACCTGTAGTAAGGATTATCGGAGAAGCAGGGGTTTATAATAAACAGCTCCTGAACAGCGGTAGCAATGATTAGACGTTTTTCTTTATATGGTTTCCTTAAGAATCAACGGTATTTTGAACCGTTCATTATCTTGTTTTTCCTCCAGCAAGGACTTTCCTTTACCCAGATCGGTTTTCTTATCGCCTTCCGGGAGCTTTTCATCAACCTTATAGAAATCCCTAGCGGCGCCGTTGCCGATTTGTTTGGCCGCCGCCGCAGCATGATTTTGGCCTTTGTCTCCTATATCATTTCCTTTACCATATTCGGTTTTAGCCAAGATTACTGGCATTTCTTCATAGCCATGTTCTTCTTCGCCGTCGGTGAAGCATTCCGCACCGGCACCCACAAAGCGATGATATTTACGTGGCTCCGTATTGAAGGACGCCTTGACGAAAAAACGAAGGTTTATGGCTATACCCGGTCCTGGTCAAAAATTGGGTCGGCGGTTTCTACTATCCTGGCGGTTGCTTTCGTTTTGCTGACCAATAACTATACCTATGTCTTCTTCTTCGCCATTATCCCCTATATTGCGGGACTGATTAATTTTATGACCTATCCTAAGGAGCTGGAGGGTCCATCCAGTGAGAATGTAAGCATCCGTGATGTTGTGGCACATCTCTGGGAGTGTATCCGTACTGCATTGATCGTCAGGAGACTGCGTCGCTTAATCGTGGAATCAATGTCTTTTGAGGGTGTTTATAAGGCAGTTGCAGACTATCTTCAGCCCATCGTAAGGAATATGGCACTGTTACTTCCCATCTTCATCGTCTGGGGTGAGACACGCCGTAGCGCCGTTATGATAGGGGCAGTTTACGTTATCCTGTACCTTGTCTCTGCCTATGCCAGTCGAAATTCCTATCGTCTGACCAGTTACGCTGGTGGGGAGGAGAGGGGAAGCCGCCTACTCTGGAAGGCGGTTTTTGTTCTTTACATTGCGCTTATTCCACTACTGTTCTTCGGGTACTACTATGTGGCGGTGATTGGATTTGTTGCCCTTGCTCTTATACAGAATTTCTGGCGGCCTATTCTTATAAGTCGCTTTGACGCTTTCGCCAGTGAGACAAAGGGTGCCACTGTGCTATCCATCGAAAGCCAGGCAAAATCAGTCTCTACAATGATAATAGCGCCGATTCTGGGTGTGGCTGTGGATTTTGCTCAGGGACAGAGCCTGGGTGGGGAATTCTGGCCGGTAGCTGCCATCGCGGCGGTAGTCGCCTTGCTTATCTTGCTTATGCCGCTGAGAGAGAAGGGTAATGGTAAGGAGCCGGCAGAAGGCAAAATAGCGTGTATTGGGGATACGGAGGATTAGTTTTCATATTTCAAGCCCCGTATAATTAATTAGGGATTATATACTTGATGCAGACATAAGGCGTGGTAGAATAGGGGTATGGAAGAATACCCACTTAAGCAAAGTTCATGGGGACGGGCAAGGCAAGATACTGTTTCCTCTCAGAGAACAGCTCGCTTCATGTGGGGTGGTGAAGGTGTGTTAGCTGTTGCTGGTGGTTCTTGGCTAGTGCAGATTGCACCATCAAGTGCGACTACCATAGAAATAGTAGGAAGGTCAGTAATTAGTGGGTTAGGGGGTCTTATTACAGCAATATTGATAGTCTTTGCATGGAATGTATATAGAGCACCATATAAGCAACGTGATGAGGCTCGTGCTAATTTACTGGAGAAGCAAAAACCAACGCCAATATCAAATATAGACACCCTTGTGAGGGCGATAAGTAATTTCAGAGAATGTGCAATAGTGGAATTTACACACCACCAAATGAGAAAGGAACATTCGTGCAAGGTTCCAGATTGCCCGCTTATGATGGATGGCACGCCATTTGATTTAGCGCAAGCGTATGAAGCTCTTGCCGCAGAGGCATTAGTAGCTGGCGAAAGGGCGAAGAGTATAGTTTCCCCCCTCATGGTATTTGTCTTAACACAGATTACAGAACAATATGATGATGAATCCTCTTCAGTTACAAAGTTAAATAGCGATGAATTTCTTAGTGAACTTAGCAAGACAGTAAGGAAAACAGTAAGACGGATAAATAACCTAACTCGTTAATTCCTGATAAGGTAAATTATCAGCCCGAATAAGTTTAAGGAGTGTATCTCTAAACAAATACGGATTATCACGATTATTAAAACGCCATTCCAGTTCGTCTAAATAGGAATCAAGATGTTTGACACTAATCTTATGATAGGAACCGATAACAGACCGTTTAAAGAGACTCCAGGCATTCTCAACAGTATTGGTATGGACATCAACCCCTAACCCATTCTTCGGCACCATGGTTGACTGTCTCATGCCTAGTATTGTGGTCAGCGATGCCCTTATACGGAGGCCAATCGTCATTGTAGATAGCCTTGGTATCGGGTGCAGTGCTGTCAATCAGCGAAATGGGACACTTTTTGAACCGAACACTTTGGTATAATCAGGCGGTATTATTGCCGGTGGCGCTCAAGCGGTAGTCGAGGTAACGACAACCGGCACTATAACCAGCTCAACCACGAGCTACCTCTGCATCGGGATACCCCTGTTATGGATTTGGACAGCGTTACTGGTTGTTTCCTGTAATCGTCTCTCCAGAGAATGACCAGGACTCTAAACTGGATGCTTTAAATTCATCTTTGCCCTCAAAATGTCACCCTCAATGTCCGGGACTATTCGACTTGCTTTCCTGAACTTAAAAGTAGCACTTTTGGACTATTTACTATCCTTTCTGTTTCAAGCTATACTTGTGTCACCAAGACACAGGAGTATCATTTTAATGGAAAGCAAGAAAGTAGTCGTTACTGGTGGCGCCGGCTTCATTGGTTCCAACCTAGCCGAAGAATTGAGCACAAGCAACAATGTCATCGTTATTGACGACCTCTCAACGGGAAGAGAAAAGAACATAGCGGGTCTGGTGAAAAAAGAGAACGTGAAATTCATCCAAGGTAGCATCTCGGAGCTACAGCTGCTTGAGCAGGCTTTCAGCGGTGCCGACTTTGTCTTTCACCAAGCCGCCATCCCAAGTGTCCCCCGAAGTATCGAGAATCCCTCAGCTTCAAATGAAATTAATGTCGGCGGAACCTTAAACGTATTACTGGCAGCCCAAAAAAACGGTGTCAAAAAGGTAATCTATGCTTCGTCTTCCTCGGTCTATGGAGATACGCCGACACTCCCCAAAAGTGAAGATATGTGCCCCAATCCTCAATCACCTTATGCGGTAAGTAAGCTTGCCGGTGAGTACTACTGCCAGGTGTTTCAGCAGGTCTATGGTCTTAATGCCACCTGCCTCAGGTATTTCAATGTCTACGGCCCAAGACAGGACCCGAATTCCCAGTACGCCGCCGTCATCCCTATCTTCATTAAACGCTTCTCACAGGACAAATCGCCAATTATCTTCGGTGACGGCGACCAGACCCGGGACTTTACCTTCGTCAAAGACGTCGTCAGGGCAAATATTAAAGCCGCTGAAAGCAATGCCACCGGCTTAATTAATATTGCCCGGGGAGAGGGCATCAACCTGAATGAGCTGGCAAGGCTGATCGCCAACATCATGGGAAAAAGTATTGAGCCGATACACAAAGAGCCAAGACCCGGGGACGTAAAACATAGCCTGGCGGATATCTCCAGAGCCGGAACCCTCATGGACTACAAGCCACAATACAGCCTGGAACAAGGCTTGAGAGAAACGATAAGGAGAACCGAGGATGCAATCTAGATTAAGAGAAACAGAACTCGATAATGAGTTTACAGAGCCTGCGTAATCTTGAGCCTGTTACAGCAGATACCTTATATTCGATTGGAATTAAGACTCCCGAACAGTTTAGACAATCTGATCCCGCAGAGTTATACGAAGAATCGAAAAAGAAAAGAAGCGGGATTATCAGAATTCTGTTGTCCTACCTTGATACCGATAAAAGCAAGATTGTAAAGGTCTGTTCCATGAAATCTCTGGCTAATCTGGCCCAGGTGAAGTGAGAGTTTTATGGAATATAATCTATCAATTGAATTTCAGGAATATCTTCGTTAGTCATAGTCCTTCTAAAGAGGGTATCGCTGGTTCAATGGTAACATATTGAGGAAACGAGCCAACAATCCGATGAAATGTTCAAGTCACCTGCTGGCTTTCCGTTTGACTCATAGTCTTACCTTAAGTCTCGATGGCACTCTTCGCTTCCTCAAACTTCCGTTTCATCTTCTCAAGTTCTACAGAAAGCTGCTCCCATTCCTCGGTAAGCGAGTTGATGGCCTCCTTCAACCTGCGATGCTTCTCTATGGTCGCGATAACCCGGGCGCTATCCCCATAATGCTCTACATCAGAAAACAGTCTCTCGACCGCCCTAAACTGCACTTCAAACTCCGAAAGCTCAGTCTCGATTTCAGCTATCCGCTTTTTGTTGAGAGCACTCTCCCGGTAATACTTGCTTCTTAGTTCCCCCTCGATCAGTTTGCGTTGGCGCAGCCTATTCCTTGCTGTACTTTTCCCTGTCGTGACGTCCCCCGGCACCTCGGGAATCTCTAAAACTCCTTGCGCCAAAGGCTCTTTCCAGTTGAGATAGTCATCATAATTTCCAGAAAACACCTGTATGTTGCCATCCCTTATCTCAATGATCTTATTTGCAATCTGGCGAATTAGCGTCCGGTCATGGGTGATGAAGCAGATGGTACCACGATAAGCTTCAAGAGCATCTGTCAGTATCTCCCGTGAGGCAATATCGAGATGGTTAGTAGGCTCATCCATCAGCAAGAAATTGGGCGACTGAATCAGTATCTTGGCTATCACCAAGCGGCTCTTCTCACCCCCGGAAAGAACGGATATCCTTTTACGAACATCATCGCCGCTAAAAAGGAAGGCGCCGAGAATCCCCCTCAGCTTTCGTTCCGGTTCGTCAGGAGCTACATACCGTAGTTCAGCAAGGACATCATTGGCTGGGTCAAGAAGCTCAAGCTGATACTGGGCATAATAGGCAGTAATGACATTATGCCCTAATTTGCGCTCGCCCTTCTCGAAAGGAAGAACTCCGGCCAGAATCTTGAGCAGGGTCGTTTTACCGGCGCCATTAGGTCCCACCAGAGCTACCCTATCTCCACGATTAAGAACCAGATTAAGGTCGTGGTAAACGACATTTGCATCGTAAGACTTAAGAATGTGTTTGAGAGTGACAACCTTCTCTCCACTCCGTACCGATTCGGGGAAGGAGAATCGCATCTTCCTGGTTGCCCTGGGTACTACCACCCTTTCCATTTTTGCCAACCGTTTCATTCGGCTCTGCACCTGAGCCGCTTTGGTATTCTTGGCACGGAATCGCTCGATGAAGCGCATCTCCTTTTTTATCTTGAGACCCTGTCTTTTAGCCGTAGCTTCCGTAATCTCAAGTTCTTTCTGTCTGGCTATAACGAAGCTATCGTAATTGCCGCGATGGAAGACGACCTTACCTCGCTCAATGGCAAGCACCTTGCTTACCACTCGATTCAAGAATGCCCGGTCGTGCGAAACAACCAGAACCGCCCCTCGATAGCTTCCCAGATAACGCTCAAACCAAACACAGGACTCCAAATCGAGATGGTTTGTCGGCTCATCAAGAAGGAGTACGTCAGAGGAAAGAAGAAGAAGCCTGGCCAGTGCAGCCCGCATCAGCCACCCACCACTGAAGTCAGTTAGAGGACGGTGGAAGTCAGACTCCGTAAATCCCAACCCGGAAAGAACAGCCTTAGCCTCATGTTCGGCGTTGTAGCCACCTGCAAACTCGAAGCTATGCTGAAGTTCACCCAGTTCATGCAGAAGCCTTTTCGAATTCTCTCTGTCCGTTCCCTCCGCCAGTTCCTCTTGAAGAGCCTGAATCTGATGGGCCAATCCGCTTATCCTGGTTGAGACGTTGGCGACATCATCAAGCAACCGCCGCTCAGAAGAATGACTGATTTCCTGTTTCAGATAACCAATTGTAGTCCCCCTCTGCATATTTACACTGCCAGAATCGGGAAACACATTCCCATCGATAATATCAAACAGCGTTGTTTTCCCTGAACCGTTAGGCCCGATAATAGCTATGCGGTCGCTTGCTCCTACATTAAAAGTGACGTCGCTAAATAGCGTCTGCTCCCCGTAAGACTTTGATATACCTGAAATACTCAGCATTTCTAAAACCCCAATAATTATACAGGTGGCGCCACCATAAATGAAACACTGGGGGTTATTAAGACAAGTCCAGACCGATACCAATATACTGGATTGTTGTTGCGGAAAGTAGTCAGCGCCGGGTTGGCGAAGTTCACGGAAAGGGAGATATCGTGATATTATTAGAGAGTATTTCAATGCATGGCAGCAACACTGCCGTATATGGAGGATGAAGATACTGTGCTGGTTATACCCGGTGGCGAAACCAATGCGCTAAAGCCTATCAAATGGTACAAGAATCTGGCCACAAGAAAGGGGCGACTTAAAGCCGAAGCATTTATCGTAGAAGGGGACAGGGCTATCAAACAGATAATCAGCAGTAATCCGGATGAAGTAATTGAAATTGTATCCACGGAAGAACGACCTCCCTTTTACCGCAATTACTCTCATCGTCTTGTTACTGATAGCCAGTTGTGCTCGATTAGTTCAACCAAGACACCTCAAAAAACCATTGCTGTCGTCCGTCTACCCCTTGATATATACTCCGACCAACTGCCAGACAACATCGGTACCAAAATACTGCTGCTCGAAGATGTTCAAGACCCGGGAAATGTGGGCACTCTCATCCGCACTGCCGCAGCCTTTGATTTTTCCGGGATTATCCTGACAGAAAAATGCGCCGACCCCCTGTCTCCAAAATGTGTCCAGTCAACTGCTGGCACAGTATTATCTTTATGGATCAGAAGGACTTCCCATTATCTGGAGCTTGTAAAGGTACTGAAAAATAGTGGATACCCTCTTTTAGCCGCAGATCTCGGTGGCACGGAAGACCCGTCGGTTCTTCAATCCCAAAATAAGCTGCTACTTGCACTGGGCAACGAGGCGTCTGGCCTTTCGAACTCAATACTGAACGCATCCAACTGCAGATTAAGAGTTCCTACCAGCCGAGGAAAAGCAGAATCGCTGAATGTAGCAGTTTGCGGTGCAATCTGCATGTATCTTAACTATCATAAACGTTGAGCCTGTCACCAAGTAACCGGCTTTCACCGTTTCAACCAACCCCGTATTACCTTTGATGAAAGCTAAAGGACCGTTATCCGATTACATGGCAGGTTATCGATCTACCAGTCATACTGAGATACACTCTGGCTTTTTATGATATTTACTCCCGCATCGACACCTTCATAGCTGTTCTTAAGACTGTTTAGCGTCTATTTCCTGACGTATCGTATCCGCTATTTGACGAGGTGCCAGGCCAAATCGGTTCAGCAACTGCTGGTAGGTCGCCGAGTGGATAAATTGCGGCTTTCCATTTTCGTCCAGCGTATTAACTGGCACCAGCTGCGCCGGATCAATCGTTTCTTTAGAACTGAAAAGAATTTTACGATACTCAGGCCAGATATAGCCGTTATTTTGCTCGGCGATGATTATCGGCTGTCCGGAGCGATAAAGCTCAAGCATTAGTTTTTCATCAATCGATGGCATATCGATAACTTTTATACTGATACCGGATTGCTCCAGTTCCTGGGCAGCCGCCAGTGCCTCGTGAACACTACGTCCGCTGCTAACAATAACCGCCTGGTCATCCGGGTTCTCCCTGAGTATGTAACCTTTACCGAACTCAAACTTAAAATCGCTACCGTAAATTACAGCTGAAGGAAAGCGCATAATTCTTATATAGACCAGTCCCTTGTTTCCTTCCATGACCCACCGCATCACCGCAAGTAACTGGTTCGGACAGGAAATATCAATGATTTTCAGATGGGCAATGCCGTTAAGTACCTGAATGTCATCATTGCCCATGTGGGTGGCGCCGTTGGTAGTTAGTTCGATGCTCGGCCCTGCAGCGATAAGGGTTAAGTCAAGCCCGTGGCCTCTGCTGAGCCAGCCGTCCTTCATCGCCATGGTCTCTATTCTCTCCTGGTAGCCGATGGCGATTCGGCGCAGGACTTTCCAGTCAAAGAACAGGCAAACGGTGCTCAGCCAAACATTGTAGCCCATTATGGCAAAACCTTCACCGATACCCATCATGTTAGCCTCGGCTATGCCGACGTTGAGTGCCCGGGTCATATCTACATAGGCAACACCCGGCTCAAGACCGCTCAGTGCCGCCAGGTCGGCATCGATGGAGACAACTTTAGGATCTCGGGCAAAGGCTTGCATCGCCAGGGTGATTACGTTACTTGCACTATATGTCTTCGAGCTATCTAATTTGGGAAGCTGGTTGGCATCATAATCTATCTTCTTGTTCCGCTCAGGTGCCCGTTTTGTCCTGACAGGAACTATAATCGGTTTTACATCAACCGCTTTGCCACCATTAAAAATGATTTCAAGGTTTATGTTCCCGGCTACTGACAGAAGCCTGTCACGGGCTATCCCCTCATCTCCTTTAGAATCCAGTCTGTTAAAGAAATTAAGAAACTCAGCTAATCTATCGGCTCGGCGCAGTTCCTGCAGATTGAGTTCCTGTTCAGTTAAGGGGTCAGGCATAGTCACCTTGTGTCCCATTATGAAATCGGAAAAGGCACCAAATCCTTTTCTGGTTCGACACAGTATGACCGTAGGGCGGCCATCTCGGGGTGCGAACTTGAATGTTCGCAAAGCCTCTACGACCGGCCCATATTGAGTGCCATCCACGCTAAACACCCTCCAGCCGAAGCAGGAGAATCTCTTATCCAGATCCGGCAAGGGCAAGATGAGCTGTTTGGTGTCATCCAGTTGACCGGCGTTTTTGTTGACCAGGACGCAGAGGTTGTCCAGTTTTTTGTGGCTGGAAAACATAATGGCTTCCCATATAGGGCCCTCCTGGAGCTCTCCATCCCCGTTTAAGCAGAATACATCGTAGTTAGGGCTCCTCTTACCGACCAAGGCGAGTCCTTCAGCCACGCTTAACCCCTGCCCCAGGGGTCCGGTGGCAGCCTGGACACCCGGCAACAGCGGACCGGGATGGCCGTTGAGGATGCTTTCAATGGAACGGGAATTTTTTAGTACCGGACGGTCGTAATAACCGAGATCAGCGAATATGGAGGCCATAGGTGCCAGGGTATGTCCTTCGCTGAGGACAAACATGTCTTGCCCCCGGCGAGTCGGACTGGTGATATCGAGCTTCATTACCCCGCTGTAAAACAGGGTTACCATAGGAATTATCGCGGAAAAAGCGCCACCGATGTGCATCCCTTTGTCAACGGAATCACGGGCTTGCAGGAGAGTCATGATACGAATGTCGGAGTCTTTGATTTCCAGAAGCTTGATTTCACCGACACGGATAAAATACTCGCTGGTTACGTCTACAGCCATGGTTCTTCCTCCTTTTTTAGAAAGGTTTTGTTATTGTCTGAACATATTGATATGCCCCATTATAACAATTTAAGTCCAACTGAACATACTGCCAATGCATTATAGTTATTCTGTTGGAACATAGCGAGTGTTCAAGATTAGAAACTCCGCTCAAATCACCTGCCATCACTACTTCGTCACGACTGTCAAAGGATATATAAACCTGGGTTCTGCTTGATTAACGATTGCAATGAAGTATAGAATGTGGTGGACTTCTGCCTTTTGCATTCTTATTCTACGGCAGAGACGTTTCCCCGCAAAAGAGTGTTGATATTGACAAATTGGGTTAATATAGCCTTACTGAGCGCAGCTATCTTCGGGATAGTAAGTATAATTGATAGCCATCTGCTCACCAAGCGATTCCCAGGAATGCGGGCATTCCTTCTACCGGTCGGTATCATTTACCTGGTTTACGGTTGCATATTCTTTTTTCTATTTCCACTACCCGACGGCATCGGCCCATGGCCGATACTGGTCGCGTTAACATCAAGCCTCCTGCGCACAGCCGCTATCATCATCATGTTCTACATCTTAAAGAGAGAGGAGGTTTCACGGGTTATACCTCTGGTCTATACCTACCCCATTTTCGTGGCGATTATAGCTGTGCCGTTACTGGGTGAGACATTATACTACCTGGACTGGCTGGCGATAATTATGGTAGTGGCGGGAGCGCTATTGGTTTCATATAGGCAGGACTCTTACGGCTCGATAATATGGAGGGGCAAGCCACTCCTCTTTCTCTTTGGCTCCAGCCTGCTTTTAGCCATGGCGGACATCACCGGTAAATACGCACTGGGCTACGTATCGCCCTGGAATATGTTCTGGCTTGGCGCATTCTCCATGTCGGGTACTTTTATCATATTATCAATGCGTACTCATATCATTAGACAGCTAGGCAACATGACACAGAAGAAAACGACTGCAGCCCTGCTCCTTTTTAACGAGTTATTGGCACCAGCGGCAATACTGCTGATGTTCCTAGCACTGGAGAGCGGTTTGGTGTCTCTGGTTTCAACTATCGTTGGTAGTAGCCGCCCTGTATTCGTACTTGCCTTCGCCTTTCTACTGAGCCGCATCTTCCCTGAATTTTTGGCATGGCACGCTGATAAGAGAATGCTGGTTTTTCGAGTCATTGCTATTTTAATGATTACAGGTGGTATAATCATCATTCAGGCAATCTAGTGTTAGCCAAGTTTTTCAACCTGAAACTCCAGCGACTTCATTCAATCAAACAAGTAGTCTGCTGGTTTGGTCAAATCAGGTAACAAAACAGACGGGCATACCTCAAGTCGCTTGTCAAGGGGACTTGAGGTATAGCTTTTGGTTCGACTTCAATCTGCTACTCCAGCCTTACACGGTTAAACTACATAAAGACGACCGGGCTTATTCTTAAAAGAAGGGTTCATTTAAGTAGATGAAAGAGGGAAGACAGCGGATTTTCTATGGCTATGTTGTCATAGCCGCCGCTACCTTTATTCTTACTATAGCCTGGGGGGCAAATCGTACCTTCGGAGTTTTTCTCGACCCGATGTTAGATGAATTTGGCTGGACCAGAGCCGGTATTTCAGGTGCTTATACACTAGCCACGGTTATTATGGGCGCTAGTTCCATTGTAGCCGGGGGCTTAATGGACAAATTCGGTCCGCGCGTGGTCATGATAGGTAGCGGTGTGTTTTTAAGCTCAAGCTATCTATTAATGGCTCAAATTAGCAGTATCTCGCAAATGTATTTATTCTATGGATTAATTGCAGGCATTGGCATGAGTGGTGCTTATTCCCCTTTGCTTTCAGTCGCCGTCCGCTGGTTTACCAGGAGAAGAGCGCTAATAACAGGTATCCTTGTTGCTGGCCCGGCACTGGGCGTGGCAGTCATGCCCCTAGTGTTCAGTGTGCTTCTGTCCGTTTATGATTGGCGCATATCATATGTCATCCTCGGAGGCGTTGTCCTGGTAGCAACTTTGTCGGCGGCTACGTTTCTAAGACGTGACCCGAGCGAGATGGGGCTGCTACCCTATGGAGCGGATGATACCCGGTTAGAAGATTCAGATTTAAAGGTCAGTGGATTATCGCTAGGCGAGGCGGTTCGCGGGAGGCAGTTCTGGCTACTTAGTACAGTATCGTTCTGCGACTATTTTGTAATGAATGTCATTATTGTTCATATTGTCATATATATTATTGACTTGGGAATCGAGGCTACTACAGCTGCAGGTGTCCTATCTCTAGCCGCCGGGGTAAGTATTCCTGCCCGAATAATCATTGGTGGAATTGCTGACAAGATTGGCAACAAAGTAGCCCTGCTTATTTGCCTGTTTATGTCAACAGCGGCGTTCATATTACTACTAGGAGCCAGAGAGTTGTGGATGCTTTATTTATTCGCCATCATATTCGGCTTTAGCCTATGGTCCAGCATGGCTATGATATCACCACTTACCGCCGATTTATTTGGACTAAAGTCACACGCTACCATTTTCGCCTCCAGGGGATTTATTGGCGCCCTCGGCGGTGCTGCTGGACCAGTGATAGCAGGCTATATCTTCGATGTAACCGGTAGCTACCAATGGGCATTCGTAATCAGTCTTCTCGTTAGTGTTATCGCTATTATCGCTACCCTGTCTCTAAAACCAAATGCTATCGCCAAGGATGTACCCAACTCGGATGCCTGATACCCGGGCTAACATTAGCTTACAGTTAACCAGGCAACCGAATAGAACCTTAAATCACTATGTCTTGTGTATTAGCAGCTAACCGATTAGAATGGTTAGCTAGATACGATATGGATTTCAACCTTTTCCAGTTAAGCCTGAAAACAGTTTTTCCCAAAGGAGAATGGTATGGTTAAAAATGAAATAAACGACCTTATACCCCTGGATATTTACTTCGACTACCTTTGACCCTATGTCTACAATGCAGCAGTTTGGCTGCAAAGAGTAAAAGAGTCCCTTGGGCCGAAATTAATCATCAATTGGAAATATTTCAGCTTAGAGCAGGCCAATAGTACAAAAGGACCTCAATGGAAAATTTGGGAACAGCCTGAGGACTACCCAAGTCGCGGTCTGGGCGCTTTCCTGGCTGCCGAGGCTGCCCGGCGCCAGGGAGAGGCTGCCTTCGACTCCTTTCATATCGCCTTACTTAGAGCCAGGCATGAACAAAACCGAGATATCGCTGAGCTGAACACCCTGCTTGAAGTAGCTGAGAGTGCCAGACTTAAGATAGCACAATTCCGAAATAACCTTAAGGACAGAAGATTATTAGCTAAGCTGGCTGAAGAGCATACCTTTGCCGTGGAGACCCTGGCCATCTTCGGCACTCCCACCCTGGTCTTCCCCGAAAGACAAGCCATTTTCTTGAAGATGTCACCACCACCATCACCTGGGGAATGCCTCTCTGTTTTCAATGAAATACACCATCTGGCAGAGGATAGACAGTATATCAGGGAGATAAAAAGACCGTAACACACCAAAGCGGAATATCTTCTGAGTCTCAAATGAAAACTATTTATAGAAAGGGGGATAGCATGGAGAATAGCGAGCGTAAAAAATCGCTATTATCAGAGCTCCATCATATCGGGTTAATTGTTAAGGATGTAGATAAAACTGCCGGCTACTACGAATCTTTAGGCTTTGGACCGTTTGAACCTATGGTCTTAAATGTAAAAGAAAGAACATTGAGGGGCAAGCCCATGGACAACCCCCAATTAAAAATAAGGATAGGCCATGCCGGGCCGGTGAGGCTGGAACTGATTCAACCTGCCGAAGGAACTGGCTCCATCCAGAGGGAGTTTCTGGAGACCAGCGGTGAGGGCATTAGCCACCTGGCATTTGAAGTGAGTGACATTGATAAGGTAGAGGCTGAACTGGTTAAAAAGGGACTCAAAATTACTTTGAGGGCAAGATTTGCCGGTGGTGGCGGTGATACCTATTTTGAAACCGACCGAATCGGTGGGGTCATTATCTCACTTTTCCAGCCTTAAGCGAATTCTGGAAACGAATTAATAGTCTATTCCAATTTAGGAGGAAGCAGGAGATGTCATATCTCATCACCGGTGGAACCGGCTTTATCGGATCCTATATTTGCCGTGCCCTAATCCGCTCAGGGGAAAGGGTTGTCGCCCATGACTTTTCACCAAGTCGAACCGTAATGGAAAAAATAATGTCCCCTGAGGAAGAAAAAGAGGTAACTGTCGAACAGGGAGACGTATCGGATTTCTTGCAACTTGCTCGCGTGGTCAGAGAACACAAGGTAGAAAAAATCATTCATCTGGCATCCATGCTGCATCCGGCATCAAATGAAAATCCTCCCCTGGCGGAAAAGGTAAATAATCTCGGTATGGTAAACGTGCTGGAATGCGCCCGGCTACTAGGAGTCAGCAAGATAGTCTGGGCAAGCTCGGTAGTGGTGTTTGGGCCACCCGCAATGTATCCCGAGGAGTATATCCCCAATGAGGCTCCACACGCCCCTTCACACCTTTATGGGGCATGTAAATCGCACTGTGAATTTCTAGCCAGCCACTATCACAAGACTTGGGGAGTTGACCATATTGGGTTACGTTTCACCATCGTCTACGGCCCGGGACGGACTCGCGGTGCCACCACCTTCGTCCATAAGCTGATGATGGAACCGTCTCTGGGCAAGCCGGCTGTAGTACCCTATGGCGACGATGTGATTGACTGGCAGTATGTGGAAGACATTGCTTCACTGGTTATCAAATGCTCAAAAGTCGGAGCGACCAAAACACGCATCTTCAACACCAAATTTGATGTCCGAAGCATACGGGAGGCGAAAAACTACGTGGCCTCAATCGTCCCAAATGCCGATATAACCCTCAAACCAGGAATTTTTGGCATCGCCTGGAAATTGGATGATAGCCTCCTGCAGGCTGAGATAGGCTTTAGCCCTGAATTCCCAATGGAAAAAGGTATCCTGGCGACAATGAACTTCTTCAGGAAAGAAGCCGGGCTCCCTAAACTAAAGGATAAGAAGCTAAATCCTTAAACTCGCCAACTTCTTAGACGATTAAAAGTGCCGGTGTCTCCATACACTTAGTTACATCAGCCATAAACCTGGCAGCCACAGCCCCGGTGATTACCCGATGGTCATAAGTAAAGTAATAGGTCATGATTGGCCTCGCCACAATTTGTCCATCTCTTACCACCGCCCGCTCAGTGATACCACCCGTGCCGAAAATTGCCGACTCCGGCTGATTTAAAATCACCGTCTCAAAACGATAGCCGCCACCAAGTGCCCCGAGATTGGTAATAGTTAAGGTGCCGCCGCTGATGTCCTCGGACAGTAGTTTGCCCGTCCTCGCTCTCTCAACCAAAGTCCTTACCGTCTGATTTATTTCGGCAAGCGATTTCTTATCCGCATCCTTAACCACCGGGACAACAAGGCCCTCCTCAAGTGCGACGGCGACCCCAATGTTGACACTATCCCAGAGCTTAATCTCGTTATCAATCAGGCTGGAATTGACTGCCGAGTGCTCTTTGAGCACCCTGGCCACGATAAAGACGAATAAATCAGTGTAGGTGACCTTAGCACCAACGGTCTCTGCCTGGGCGACTAAACTTTGACGCCACTTTACCAGCGCGCTGGCATCAATCTCACCCATCACGGTCACCTGAGCTGAAACTTGCAGGCTGCGGTGCATGTGTTCGGCAATTGCTTTCTGCATCCCTTTGAGTGGCCTGGTTGATTTCACCCTTTTACCCTGGTGGATATCGGGGGTTACTTCCGCTTTCTGCTTGGCTTCGATTGCCTGCTCAACATCCTCCCGGACAATCCTGCCCTGGGGACCGGTACCAACTATCGTGGCGATATCTATCATGCGTTCTTCGGCTAGTCTGCGAGCCAGCGGTGATATTCGGATACGCCCTTCTCCCCTGGTTTGAACTGGCTCTGGCACTACGGCCTGAACCGGACTGACTGCTTCGGGCAAGGTTTCTTCAGACTCAGCAGCCGAGACGGCTATCTCTTTGGGTGATTCTTTTTGAACTTTCTCCAGCTCCTCCCTGGTCTCAGCAATCAGACCAACAGCCGAGCCGATTGGTGCCTGGTTGCCCTCTTCAAGCAGAATGTGAAGATAGCCAGAAGCCTCAGCCTCAACATCCGAGGTGATTTTGCCCGTGGTTACCACCAAAACGATGCTGCCCTGCTCAACCCGGTCACCCTCTTTTGCTTTCCATTCAACCAGTTCAACCGGCTCGGTAGCCCAGCCAAGCTTAGGAGCTGCTATGGAAACTGCCATTTTTACCTCCGTAATATAAAATCAAAATTAGCAAGAGACTATAAAAAGGTCACCTGCCCTGAAGATATCAAATCAGGTAATTTCAGTTATTGCCTTAATCAGGTTTTCTTCATCTGGTATCCAGAATTTCTCCAGAACCGGGCTAAAGGGAATCGGTGTGTCCGGGGCACAGACCCTTTTGATTGGCGCATCAAGATAGTCGAAGGCTTCATCAGCTACTATGGCTGCTACCTCGGCTGCAGCACTCCCGGTTACAGGCTCTTCAGTCATAACTACCAGCCGGCCAGTCTTTTTGACCGAGTTAATGACCGTCCCTTTGTCTAGAGGTACCAGGCTGCGGAGGTCAATAACCTCAACGCTAATCCCTCTTTCTTCTAGTTTAACAGCGGCATTAAGTGCCCGCGACACCATAAAGGCAGTTGCGACCACCGTCACGTCACTGCCCTCCCGCTTGATGTCAGCCTCTCCCAAGGGAATAAGATACTCCTCATCGGGTATCTGGCTGGTTGAGCGGCCCAAAAGTTTATGCTCGAGAAATATCACCGGGTTATCGTCTCTGATGACCGACTTAAGCAAGCCCTTGGCATCATAGGCAGTTGACGGCATCACAATTTTAAGCCCCTTGATTGCCATCAGCCACCCATCTAAGCTCTTGGAATGCTGGGCAGAAGCGGAGACACCGGCACCACTGTTAACGATGATAGTCAGGGGTAGTTTTATCTTGCCGCCAAACATATATCTCATTTGAAGCTGATTTACCAGCTCGTCACCGCAGACACCAATAAAGTCGCAGAGCATTAAACTGGCGATTGGCCTCATCCCGGTGGCGGCCGCACCAATAGCCGCTCCCATGATTGCCGTCTCCGAAATAGCGGTGTCTCTTACCCTTGCCGGTCCATACTTCTCAACCAACCCTTTAAAAACCGCCGTTGCCGCCTGGGCAACTACCACATTCTCGCCGAGGACAAATACTTTCTCATCCCTCTCCATTTCTTCGTCAAGGGTCTCGTTTATAGCCTCGAGAAAGGTCGTTTCCTTCATTTTCATCTCCTTAAGCAAAGACGTCTTCCAGGGTTTCTTCAGGGACGGCAAACGGGCTTTCTTGAGCAAATTTAACCGCCTGGTCCATTTCCTCCAGCATTTCAGCCCTGATTTTGCCTGTCTCCTCCCGGGTAAGCACCCCGGTTTCAATCAGGTGTTTTTCGAATTTTGTGATAGGGTCCTTCCGCATCCATTCGGCAATATCCTCTTTGGTTCTGTAGGGCTGGGCATCCCCCTCAGTGTGTCCATGCCACCTGGAGGTTTGACATTCAATCAAGCTAGGACCCTCACCCTTTCTAGCCCGGACAACGGCTTCGCCCGCCGCTTCATAAACTGCCAGGACATCGTTGCCATCAACCGATACACCTGGAATACCATAGGCACCTGCTCGACTGGCAATATCTACATTCATAACCTGGCTGGTACGAGTGAACATGCCATATTGATTATTCTCAATAACATAGACCACCGGAAGTTTCCAGTTTGAAGCCATATTCAGTCCCTCGTGGAACCTTGAGGTATTGGTAGCACCATCTCCAAAAAAGCAGAGGGCAACCTGGTCGGTAGCCCTCATTTGAGCAGAAAGGGCCGCGCCATTGGCAATCGGTATCCCGGCTCCGACAATGCCGTTAGCCCCCAGAATACCGATATCCATATCGGCAATGTGCATCGAGCCCCCCTTGCCCTTGCAATAGCCGGTCTTCCTGCCATATATCTCGGCCATCATCAGGTCGGTTCTCCCACCCTTGGCAATCAGATGGCCATGACCTCGATGGGTACTGGTGATGTAATCATCCGTCTTTAAGTTAGCGCAGGCACCAGCGGCGACTGCTTCTTCGCCAATATATAGATGAACAAAACCGGGAATATTACCGGCTTTAAACTCCTTGGAAATCCTCTCTTCAAAGGTCCGAATTCGAACCATTGTCTTGAGCATATCAATTAGTTTTCCTTTGGCTACTGTCATATTTATCCCCCAAAACATTTCCTGCATATTTTTTTCTTAGAGCGCGGTATAGCCACCGTCAACCATTATGGCAGCACCGGTAACATATGTTTTTCAATGCCCGGTTATAGCCCATGCTCGGCGCGGGCAATAATAGTATCCTGAGTCTCTTTATCAAGCTCAACGAAGAGGGCACTGTAACCGCCAGTTCTCACTATCAGATCTCGATACTTCTCAGGATGTTTCTGTGCCTCCTTCAAAGCTTCATTATCGACTACCGTGTATTGCACAGCCTGACCCCTTAAAAGAATATAAGTTCTAACCAGGTTAGCCCACCGGCTGAGTTCGGCTTCACCGGATACAGCCGCCGTGGTAAATTTACAGTTGAAAGCGATGCCGTTGGTACTTTTCCAGGTATCAAGTTTGGCGGCTGACTTGTGCAGTAAAGTCGGGCCTTCAAGGTCAACCCCATTACAGGGGTCGATACCGGAAGATAATGCTTCACCCTTACCCCTTCCATCCGGTGTTGCCCAAGTTTCACCACCAATGAAAACATAAGTTGTCATCGAAAACAAACCGCCAACAAAGATGCCCCCATGAGAAGTTCGATGCTTCTCATATTCATCCATCCAAACACTGGATATTCTGGTTGCCCATTTATCGGCGTAGTCATCGTCACGGCCATACTTTGGTGCCTGCCGGCACATGTGTCTAATATCTTCATATCCTGCCCAATCATTGTCCATCGCCTCAAGCAGTTTATTCATGGTGACCAGTTTCTTATCATAAACCAGCCATTCAATTGCTGCCAGAGAGTCTGCCGCCGAACCAAGACCGACAGCTATAGCGCCAGTCCAATTATACTTGCAGCCTCCATTCTCATAATCAATACCGGCCTTTCGTGGCCCAGGGTGCAGGAGGTCGAGTACCGGTAAGGGATGCCAGTTAACGAAAGTCCAGTCCGTGATATTATTGAAAATACAGTTAACCCGGACGGCGAACTCAAGCTGCTTCTTAACCGCATCGAAAAACTCGTCCATTGACTTAAAGTCGCCGGCATCTCCGGTCTTCGGCCCGGCCTGTCTATCGCTCAGCTTATCAACGCCATCATATAAGGCAAATTCAATCGGCTTTACCAGGTTGAACCAGCCAGCGTTGGTGCGTCCGTTGGTATCGGCACCGGAAGTGTTGGGGTCGGTCACATTCTCCTGGCAACCGATATCCGCGTAATTCCTTGCCTCAGCCAATGTTACCCCCCGACTCATCATTGATGGAACGATTGCTTCGTCATTGATGATATGGGGAATACCAGTTCCAAGGCGAAGCGTTTCCAGGCTTGCCTTGAGGATATCATCGGGGGTGCTTTTATGCATTCTAAAAGAGAGTACCGGGTCATCCATGTGAACATGGCAATGAGCTTCAAGCAGCATGAAAGATAGTTCATTGGTGACATCCTGCCCGTTTACGTCAACGCCGCCGTAGGTAATCTTATCATTGGTACTCATGGCGGCAATCCTTTTACCCAGACGGTACTCGTGCAGGTAAAGCCTTTGCCTGATTTTAACAAAAAGGCATTCCAGGAGCTCCTGAACCCGCTTTCTGGTGATGCCACCAGCTTCCAGGTCTTTTTTGAGGTATGGATACAGATACTGGTCAAACCTACCTGCCGAATGGGAGATGCCACCTTCACACAGATTAATAGCGTTATGCAGGAGATGCCAGCTCTGGATTGCCTCCCACCAGGACTGGGCCGAATATTCCGGCACCCTGCGGCAAATCCTAGCCATCTCGGTTAGTTCCGTTTTTCTTTTTCGGTCGGTTTCTTTACCTGCCAGCTCCTCGGCTGAATCGGCACAGCGGTTGGCATAGATAATAATGGCATCAGCGCTGATCAACATGGCTCGATAGACATTCATCCGATCAATCTCGGAGGTTGACGGTATATCAGCACCATCAATCTTATCCATCTCAGTTTGGATTTCTTCCTTAAGTGTCTTGAGACCACGCTTGAGAACACTGGCATAATCAGCAATAGTATGATGTAAAGCCGTACCAACCCCCGGGTAACTGGCTCGACCGACAAAATGTCCTTCCTCAAAGTGCACCTCGGGGAAATTATCGGCAAACTGCTTTAGCTGGATACTTTCCCGGCAGATATTCCGCCAGTAAGGCAGGATATATTCCCTGAGAGTCCTGATGTCATCATCGTTTACAATCCAGGCTTCGGTCCCCCGTACCTTAAGAGCATCAAGCTCATTCATCGTCTCGCCCACTTCTTCAACGAAGACATCCCTTTCCAGCCAGTTGCTGGCAAATTCCGGCTCGACCTCTGTTCCGGGTATGACCGCCACCGGGTCTCCCATAAGAAGCTGCCCCGCCTGATAGGGGATGGGGATGTTTTCACAGATGTGCTTAAAGCCCTTTGCCTTCCTTAAGATAGCCGCTTCACCCTCAGTATTCCGATAACTATCAGTGAGCAGTCTGGCACGCTCAATGGATAAATAGCCCCTCTTCCCCTGTGGTCTTTCCAGGGGATTTTCCCTTAACTTTTGAATCCGTTGCTCTTCTTCATCACCACCCCCAAGAATCATCCGGTCAAAAAGCGAGCCGTGCCACAGCTTACTGTAGATTTTAGATTTTTCCCACCACGGAATAACCCTCTCATTTCCTATCTGCGCTCTCTCCATTTGCTGAACCATTATTCAATACCCCCTTCCCACACCTGAAACTACTTTAATGATGCCTTTAGTATATATATCTTCAAAAGCCAACACAAGTGAGCCAAGAATACTCTAAAATACCGGGTAGCTTGAGTCAAGTTACACTTTGCTTTAGTGCTAATGATATAATGCCAATGAAGAATTACATATAAGGAAAGTCACTCCAAAAAAATGAAAAGGGAACCCGAAGCTACCGAAGCTACCAGAAGACGATACGATCGAATCGCTCCCGTCTACGACTTTCTGGAAAGCCTGGTTGAGAGGTCGCGCTATAGCAAGTGGCGGGAAATGCTGTGGAGCAAGGTGGAGGGTAGTAACATTCTTGAAATCGGGGCCGGCACCGGTAAGAACTTCCCGTACTATCCTGAAGATGTGGAGATAACCGCAATCGACTTCAGCGATAAGATGTTGAGCCGTGCCAGAGAGAAAGCTAAAAAACAGGACTTAAAAGTCCACCTGCAACAGATGGATGCGCAGCACCTTGAGTTCGAAGATAATACTTTCGACACGGTGGCGGCCACTTTCGTCTTCTGCTCGGTGCCAGACCCGGTTCAAGGGTTCAGGGAGATTGAGCGAGTTTGCAAATTAGACGGCAAGGTGCTCTTGCTTGAGCATGTCCTGAGTGCCAACCGCATTCTGGCCAGGCTAATGAACCTTGCCAACCCGATAGTGGTAAGAGTGATGGGCCCCAATATCAACCGTCGTACAGCGGAGAATGTTATCAGAAGCGGACTGAGGGTGGAACAGGTCACTGACCTCGCCGCAGGAATATTTAAGCTGATTGAGGCAAGGAAGAAATGACCCGACTTCCTCAGCCCACTGGGATTATCCTATGTGATTGGCCGTGTTGACAGTTGCCCCAGATATTGTTATATTTTTTAACTATATATTTTATATTGTTCATATTCGGTTGAACGCCTAAGGATATTTAAGGGAAATCAAAAGGAGAGAGATAATGAGTGAGTCAATTTTCTCGCTGGAAGGGCAGGTAGCCTTGATTACCGGTGCTGCCAGTGGTATCGGGCGAGCCATTGCCCTGGGCATGGCCAGGGCTGGTGTCGATGTGGCCCTGGATGATATTGACAGTGCCGACCTTCTCCAAACAACCGGAGAGATAGACCAGATTGGCAGAAAAAGCCTCTCAATCGTGGCTGATGTTGGTACCACCCAAGGCCGTGAGAAAATGGTTCGGGAGACTCTCGGCAAGTTCGGTAGAATTGATATTTTGGTAAATAGTGCTGCCGATGCGCCCCAGTTCACATCAGCCATTGAGACAACTGAAGAAAGCTGGGATAAGACACTAAATGCCGGCCTGAAAGGACTCTACTTCCTATCCCTGGCGGTAGCTAAGATGGCCATGATACCACAGAAGAAAGGCAGTATCATCAATATTTCCTCAAACTCAGCCTATTCTCCGGTACCCCTTCACGCCGCTTACAGTATTATGAAAGCCGGGGTAAATATGACAACCCAAGTTCTGGCTTCAGAACTGGCCCGATACGGAATCAGAGTCAATGGCATTGCGCCAAGGTTGGTTAAATATACCAAAATGGTAAAAGAGCACTGGTCTGACCCGGAGAGACTAAAAAGAGCCGAACAGAAATCTGCCCTGGGACGAGTTCTGGTACCCGATGATTTTGTTGGTATTACCATCTTTCTTGCCTCTGATGCCTCAAGCTATTACACCGGACAGACAATGCTTTACGATGGCGGCATTAATATTGAAACACTGTAGGTAAATGTAGTAAGTATTAAATGGAGGTTACAATGATGAATATTCGAGAATGTTTCCTGGCTACGATGGCTTTTCAGGAACCCGACCGGGTACCCCTCTGGGAAGTCGGCTACTGGGCAAACACGGTAAGACGCTGGTACAGGGAGGGGCTACCTAAAGTCAAGGGCATTCCAGACGATGTTAACGGAGCATTTGGTGTTTTCGCCGAGGCCATTGGTGTTCTCCCGGGACGGTGCGTTGATTATGATGTCCATGATTATTTCAAGATGGACACTCCGGTGGCACGAGTGCCCTTGAATATGGGGGCATACCCCACCTTCGAACGGAAAATCATCGAGGACCATGGTGACTGGTATATTTGGCAGGACCCGGATGGTTGTTTCCAGAAGGAAACCAAAGACAGGGGTACCTTACCATCAATTGTTAGCGCACCAGTAAAGACCAGGGAAGACTGGGAACGCTACAAAGCAGAGCGGCTCAAACCCACCTTGGAAGGCAGACTGCCCGCTAATTGGGATGAATTAGTTAAGGAATATAAAAACAGGGATTACCCCCTGTGGCTTGGCCAGCGCCATGGATTTTTCGGCACACCCCGCTTCCTGCTGGGTGAGGTTGAGGTGCTCACCATGTA
>SDBT01004225.1_pt1 | contig 24479 bp, 45 predicted proteins | sample 2277101 | NCBI WGS metagenome assembly SDBT01 (sample SAMN10404973, study PRJNA504765) | marine sediment metagenome | isolation source: marine sediment core GS10_PC15, 103 cmbsf | place: Arctic Ocean: Southern Knipovich Ridge | collected 2010 | reverse complement strand
GGTGTCCACATATCACAACCATCATAATCAATATAACAATTCCTACACTCCTCATAAATCGCATCAGAAAATCTTAATATAGTAAATCCATATTTCTTTACAAGATGGCCTGCCACAGTGTCTTTACCGTTTCTTGCTTTGCCATGTATTCCTATTATCATATTAATACTCCTTTCATATAATTATTTCATTCTATCAATTACATCAAATATAGGTTGTTTTATTGGTTTACCCTCAATGTTTTCAACAGATTTTAGCCATTCCTTCTTCAATAACTTAACATAATTAACGCACTTATCTCTTTCTGTATCCCCCAGAGAATCATAATCTATACCATATTTCTTTTTAAATTTTTCTTTATGTTTATAATGTCTTATTCGATGGGCTTCCGGACTCATTTCATATGATTGAGGTTGCTCTTGCTCCGGAGCAACATAAAGTTTAGAATATTCCCGGATCAATGCCACAAAGTTCTGTGTTTTCCCGAAATATGTATTGTAATTACATATCTTATCAACAGCATAAGAAAAACGGACATCCTCTATATCTTGTAGCATTGCAAACCACTCCTCTTGAACGCCACTATCAGCATCAATATTATCCCTAAATACTGCAAAAAATCGTTTCATACCTTTGTTAAATGTTTCTCTTGTCATTTATTCTCTCTCCGTTATATCAGTTGTTCGTGGATAAAACCAAAGTTTTTGGTTGCATTTACTACAACTAATTTTTATTCTTCTATTTATTTTATTATATCCTTCTCCAACTTCTATATAATATTCATCAATATTTTCCTCTGTAAAGTATTGTTTGCACTTTGGACATCTTTTTAATATAATCATAGTTTCTCCTGTTTTTTATTATATTCTTTAATGACAGCTGAATCGGTTTTGGGTTTTTCTTTTGGGGCATTTATTCCCCATTTCCCTCTATTTTTAAGCCAAGTTCTAAATCTACGACTAACATCAAAGAATTTTTGACATTGCCACCGCTCCTCCAAACCACCTTCACTTTTTTCCTTCCAATAATCAAGGAATTCTTGTTTGTGTTTTAATTCTTCTTCTGTAAATTTAGATTCAATTTTAGAAAAAAGATTTTGAAGACTATATTTCTTTTGTAATAATTTCTTTTGTATAGTTTCTTTTGTATGTCTCTTTTTGGGTAACGATTCATTTCCTTTTTGGGTAATACTGATTTCCTTTTTGGGTAACGTTATCTTTTTTGGTAATGGTTTCCATTTATCGTAATGCTTATTAAACATATATTTAGATATACCCTCATTATCTTTTTTGGTAATGATAAGATTCATAAATATAAGTTTGTTTAATGCCTTACATATTGTTGATTTTTTTAATCCTGTTCCTGAAGTAAATTGTGATAATGATATTTTGTCCCATTTTTTATGCCAGCCATAAGTTTTTCTTAAAATCAAATCAAGAACTTGACGTGCTTCTCCAGATATTCTTATTTTTGCAAGTGCTTCCATAATCTCATTTGCTATATCTGTATGTCCGTCTTCCGCCTGGGGATTAATATCCTTCATTTTATATAAATTAAAAAGGGCAAATTACCAAAGGATACGCAATGAAATTTATTTCACTGTGTGGTAAAATGCCCTTATTTTTCGATTGTATATAAACTAAAAATTCCATCACATATCCTCATCAATAAGATAATAATAATTATTCCCATTGTCAAGAAAAATCTCATATATATTTTCTTTCATATTTAGGAATTGCAGCACCTTTTACTAACTTATGTATTCCCGTTTCTATATCATAAATACTTATTATTTTACAATTATCATCTTTTGTTAAGGTTGTCGAAAGAACTCCATTTTTTCCAAATATTTGCTTGACATATTGATAATAACATTTATAGCAAATACGAATCCTTTTCCTCTTTTTGTTAGTTTTAATAGTAACCAAATATCTGGGAATGTTATCACATTCAAAATAACATTTATTATCAATTTTAACCTTCATATTTTTAATTCAATATCGTTTTCAACTTCATTTCCCCAGACATCCCAACCTTCTGTTTTTTGACGGGCAAATAATTCAATTCTTGGTAAATCTCCAACTAACTGAATTATTTTACCTCTAATTTCATCTGGCTTTCTTGAATGTTCTTGTAATGGCGAAATAGTTAAATTGCGAATCGATGCTGAAATACGTTTTATTTTACCTTTAGTAGCAAGTAAACAAATTTCTGGATTAGAACGTGTCCAATTACCACCACCAAAATGATATGTATTTTTTGTAGTCTTAACCCATGTAAATGCTACTGTTTTATATATAAAACCCCAATCTTTAATACATTCTAATGCAAGCGGAATTTCTGAGTTTATTACCCATAAGAATAAAATACAATTATTATTAGATAATTGATTAACAGGTAAAGCAATAATATCTTCTGATTTCATAGTATTATACAACCTACCTTTCGCTTTTTGACTTAACCCTCTACGCTTATGAAAATTAAAATTCCATGGTGGGTCAGCATATATTATTTGATATTTTTTCATATTTTTAATTCAATCAACACTTTTGTTCGTATTGCCTCCTTGACCGCCCCAAGTGCTCTTAATATTCACTATTTCGTTAAGTATCCGTAAATATTCATCGCCTTCTTTCCCTTCCTCAGGAAACGCTATGAGATATTTTATATAACCTTCGGAAACCACACCCTGTAATCTTTTATTTGACATATTATTACCTCCCTATTGTTAAATTTTTAATTCCACCTGACGCTTTTTATCGTATGCTTGTGCAATACGCTTTTCGGCTATTTTAACATATTCGGGATTTATCTCTATGCCGATGAATCTCCTGCCGGTTTCGATGCACGCTACAGCGGTTGTGCCTGAACCAAGAAATGGGTCAAGGATTATATCACCAGAGTTTGAAAATGGCATCAATAATCTCCTAATTAATTTAACTGGCTTTTCACAACTGTGTGTCGGAACTAATACTTTATTTTCATAAATAACATTACTAATTGCTTTATTAGGTTTTAATGGTTTACCATTATGGCAATACCATATAAATTCGTGCTGGGGTCTTATATAATAACCAATTCCAAAATTATTTTTAACCCAAACAATACAACTTTTCACACTAAATAACTTTTTTATCTCTTCTAAATACCAATATTCGCTCCATCCACCAAAAATCAACAAATGAGTGTTGTTTTTTAACACTCGTTTAAATTCATTTAACGCATTTATTAAAAGTGGTTTTGCTTCTTCAAACAAATCGCCTTTAATTGCATCTGTTAATTGTCTTTGTGGTTGTAAATTAATCCCATAAGGAGGATCAGTTACAACCAAATCTACCACCCCGTCTGGAATACCTTTCATCTCTTCAATACAATCCCCATTAATTACTTTATTTATATATTTATCCATATTATTTATTCGCTTATCGGCTTCCTTAAATCATAAAGATAAAACTCCTGCGGAAGTTTAAATCCTTTCTTTTTTAGTGCTGTGATTAGTTCAGCGAAAGTTTTAAATCCTTCTGAAATATAAATATTATTGCAACCTAAATTTTTAAGGACAATTCCCTTATCAAATGAAAGTGTATTATCTGTTATATATACTTTATCAATTTTCTCAAACGGATATTTATCATATTTCAAACTCAGCAGCGATGTCCATTTCTTACCATTGCGGATTTTATCAAGTTCAAGTTTAGTGAAGGGGATTATTAATCTACCACCAAATTTAGTTATATCATAAGTGCAAGGAACACAAATATAATCATTTACACCAAGTTTTAACTTTAATACTGCAACATTGCTTTTACATTTATGGCATTTTTTATCATTCATTTTCTCTCCTCTCCAATACTTTCCTTAATTTCACCCAATCACCATCGAACTCAACATTCCGATTATCGATATTATATTTGACTATCGGTTTGAATTTAGATAACTCATCGAATTTTATCCCGCGGTCCTTCAAAAACCACTCTATCCATTCAATCTGATTCAAATAATCCTGATTCACTTCTGGGCTGATGCGACTCGTTATTATAATTATACGATATTTTTCGTATAGATAATTGATAATTTCTCTGGCATTTGGAAGCAATTTTAATTGATTATAGGGAGTTTTTCTATCTTCTGGCTCGAGTACAATCGTATTATCGAAATCAATTGAGATAGGTGGAAGTTTCGAGCGTTGTTTATTTTTCATTTATTACATCCTTTTCGGTTACAACTGGTATTTTTTTACCATATATTTTGGGTAAATTATACTTTGTCTTTTTCTTCCTGATTTTATCAATTTTCGATTTTCCTTTCTTGATAATATATTTATTCTTTGATAAGATGTGGCGGAGGTCTTTCTTCGTAAATATCATTATCTCCTCACTTATACTTATAAATTAAAATAACGACAATTATTGCTAAAATTATAACTCCCCAATTAGTAAAATGTGTCCAGAATTGGTTTTGTGATAATCCTGTCAATATATCCATCTGAACATCTACTTTTTCATTTAAATCAGAAATATTTTTAATTATTAATGAATCAACAGAGTTAAATTTTTCTAACATTCTTTCAGAGATTTGCATTATTTCTCAATTAAATTTTTGTTTCCGTGAATATTACCGATTATTTTGCCGCCATTAAAACAATTTTCAAATCTTAAATAATTGTTATTCCACTTAACCACAACTCGTTTTATGGGATTCGTTCCCTTTTCCACCATAGCAGAATAAAACTCCATTATATCGCCCTCACAAATTTCTTTTCCCGCTGAATCCCTTTTACCTATGTATTGCTCTTTATCATCGTGAACAATTTTCTCACATGTCCAATTATCGTCGAAAGGAGTATCTGTTTTACCATCTTCTGAATACTGTATAACAATACATTTCGTGGTAACTACGTATGGATATGTTAAAATATGCCTTTCCCACCCCACAATCTCCCCATTTTTAATTAATCGAAATTTTAAAATTCTATTCATAATTCCACCTTTTAATTAAACAGAGACACGCACAATCGAGTTTATCTATCATTTTATTTCTTTTTAAAATATGATTCGACTGCTTTTCTTAAATCATGTAATTCATCTTTTTTCATTCGTAGTATTCCTTCATAACGACCAAGCCAATCTTTTCTTTGTTTTGGTGTTGGATGTTGTAATACAGAAATATCCCCATTACTATAAGCCTTTATTGTAAATCTACCTGATTGAAATTATTCATTTTTTCCTTTCTTTATATTTGTCTGTATCCTTTTTTTGGCATTTTAACCTCTATAAATAAAAAAGGCACAAATCTGGTTATGATAGAAAGGAATAATCCAATCTTGTTTACAGAAATGTGCCTTATGCTTTTTAAATAAAAATACCTTCCTATCATAACATTACTAATATAATAAATATTCATATTAAAAGCAAGCATTATTATTCCTCGATAAAAACCATACTAAATGAATGCCAAAATATAATGGAGTCCACACTATTACGACCCAGAATAATTTATTTTCAAAACTGGTTAAAATATTGTCAAGTTTATCGATTATGCTCATTGTTTTATCCTTCCCTAACCACCTTTATTTTATATCTTCTAAAAATTAAAATGTAATTACAAATATTTCTGAAAAAGGATTTAATCCTATTTATTCTTATATTCCTTATATCCTCTTTAACTTCTTTAATACTATGATTGTATTTTCTTATGAATTTACTTTCATATTTATCAACAACCAATTCTTTTAAAATTTTACTTTTTAAATTATTTTTATTCATAATATTTTATCCTTCCGGTTTATATTCAGTTAATAAATTTTTATATCTTCCATCTCTGATACCTTCCGCAAGAGTCAAATTCTTGTCAATCAACATATAAGGCAGAAAAACATCTTCAATCTTGACCATACCCGAGGCAATGATAGAAAGCTGCGAAAATACCCAGTCTTTAACTATTCGCCAGCCAGTTTTATAAGCCTGTTCGTAAATCTTTTCCTTTGGAGTTTTTGTCTTTTGTTTTGTGAGATAAGAGGCGATTGCATCAATATTAACAGGTAATTTGAATGGAACTTTTTTGCCTTGAACATCAATAGAGAAAAATAATCCTATAAAATATCCATTTTCAGCTCGCTTGCCAAAATCTATCGCTCCAAAATTCAAAAGCAAGGTCTCTATCTCTGAAATAGATTTTTCGGCAGAGACTGAAGTGGTATAATTTTTAAGATTTGCTATGTTCATAATATTTAATATAATAATTATCAAAATTTATTTCTAATTGATTGTTAATATGGTTGTTCATCACCCGATTCCTCTTTGCGTTTTTCTATCCGTGCATTAAAATCATCACAAGCATTCAAATAAAGTTTTTTTAATTCTTCATAATTTCTGTTTCTTTTCTCCACACCTTTACGAATATTATCAAACCCATCTTTATCCCAAATGCCCTCAGCACCCATTCTCATAATCTCAATAACCATATCATTCATCTCTTGCGATTCTATTAATTTTTTGCTGTTATCTTGTTTGTCTTCAAATATTTCTTTATAGAATTTCTTGGTTGCTAAAACAATTGCATCTACTACTACAACAATCTTTACAAATTCTTTATCCCCTTTATTGTTTATAACCATACACTTATCTTTATACAATTCCACTGCGGCTTTCAGGCATACTTGCGTTTCAATGCTTGAATTAATATCGTTCTTGTAATTATTTCCACTTATAGGGGGTTTGTCCTGTATAGCACCCTCAAGAACACCCTTTATGAGTTTAATGTCCTTGATGTTTTTATATTTTCCGTCTTTGGATAATTCTATATTATATTCTATCTCGGCACCGGTTTTTAAAAACTTAAAAACAGAATCATCAAATACAGAAAAGCTTAATCCATTTACGGAAATTTTATAAAAAGTATTTCCCTGTGCTTTACCCTTTTGCACAGTTTTTTGTTCACAACTTTCAATTATACCTTGCATATTCTATCTCCTTTTATATTTATATATTTATAGCCCCGCATATTAGGTTTGCCCCTGCCTTATCCCGGGTTTGGTTTAGGTTGCCTATTTTTATGCGGGGCTTATCCGCCTATCTCAATATTATTTTTTTCTTTCAGTGCATCAATTTCCATAATTAAATCTTGAACAGTGCTTTTGAGTTCTTCGTTATAGTCATTCAATATCACCACAACCTTATCCTGTTCTTTTATTGTTGCTTCCAAATTTTCAATCTTCTTTTCCTTTATACCCATTACAACATCTGTGCATTCTCTTATCTTCTCAAGATGTTCACATCGTTTCTTATAAAAATTATTATCACTCATATTTTACCTCACTTTTTAATTTCTTCTGAATTGCTTCACTTAATTGTTTCATAGTCAACGATATTGTAGTATGACAGTCCTTGCAGTTCCAAAGGAATAAAGGTTTTTTTGCTTCCATTGTCTGAGTTCCCAACCATTCCAGATTTTTATGCTTGCAGATTGATTTCATTTCCGATTTATTCTCCTCGATTTTTGTCATTCCTTGTATTTTCAACTATATATTTTATATAATCTATAATAAATTCAGACATTTCAATATTATGTGCTTTACAGTATTTTTTGAATTTTCTTTTAAGTTCTTTGCGGATGCGGATTTGTATATGAGTATCTTTCATATTATTCCCTCGGTATTTGAGTTGAGAGAGTAAATTCAGTTGCTGAATAGTTATTAGCAATAATTATTTTCATGCGATTTGTAATGTCTTTTGGTGTTTCACAGTTCTGCGGGTCAAATCCACTATCTTGAATATCATTCCAGTCGGCAATAATTCGTTTCATCATTCGTTGCAATGATACAACTTTTTCCTGTCGTTCTTCCCCAATTGCGTTATATATATTATCGATTGCTTCTGTGTCAGCTACTTTCATATTATTTCTCCTTTAAAATTTAATCTAATGAATCAAAAGCCTCTTTATATTCTTTATATTCTGGGCAATGATATGTTCCTTTTTGAAGCATTATATTTCCAAATTTTATAATACTTTCAAATATAGATTTTTGAGCAACCGCTCTTTCCATTCTTCCTTCTTTTTCATACTTTATAATTCTCTTTAATTTTGATTCTGCCCATTCAATATTTTCTTTAAGTTCTTTCATTTTATTTTTCCTTTTTAATTTCTATATATAATATAATAAATGTAATTACAAATGTCAAGACATTTCTTTTATCAATTTTATTAATCGCTGGAATGTTAAGTATATTAACAAATAATGAAGATAATTATTTTTTCGATGGGATTATTTTTGATATGATATTATGATTAGTTTATATTTATATTAATCTGACCTTTGCATTGCCAGAATGTATTAATCCCTGAATGTCTCAATCTGGCTAATGGAATTAATGATATTCTTTTTGATAATTTATATTCATACATTATATCTAATTCTGCAATCTCCTGTTCCAATCCTTTCGCATATAGAAATTTAACATATTTATTTTTATATTTTATCGATGCCAGTCCATCAGGGTTGCCCCATTTCTCAAGCCCCAAAACTAATCCTATTGAAAATTTATTCAAAGGATACATAGCCGAGAATCGCTGGTAATTCATTCTTTTTGCAGTTTTCACGAAGTCGGAGAATTCAAATCTGTCGTTTCCTAATAAAATATTCCTGCCAGTATATCGAGATCCATTCTCCCTTTCTATCATCATAGTCGCCCTATTATGAGTGCCTCGAAGCCCTCCCTCGATTTCATAATCAAAAGGTTGTTCGGGGAGGTTTGCAGTTCTAAAACTTAATGATAGTATCAGTATTAATATTTTAATCATTGCAATAAATTAAAGTTATAAGATACAAGTAATTTAACTCTTTCTATCCAGCCATTGTTAAAATTACCATCAATTTTACCAAAATCCCATGCCGGACTTATTGCTACTTTATTTTTCAAAAATAAGATTCCGCCAATTGCTACTAATGGATAAACTTTTTTCTCTTGACCGGAATAAAATAATACAGAAGCATTAATCCCATAAGTATTTTTAAATACGAAAGACATTCCTATTCCCGAACCGATAAATTGTTTTGCTTCTAATTGAGTTTTTTCATCGGCACTTGCTTGAACAATTGCACCAAATGGAATTAAATCAAACCGCAGATTCCAACCATCGCCTAAATCTATTTCTGTTGAATCCGTCTGTGCAAAAGTTACCCGATAAATAGGTAACATTGCTAAAACAATTATTATTACAATTAATTTAGTTTTCATTTGATCTCCTTTTTATTTTTCCAATCCTCGTAATTTTCACCACATTTTCTACAATATTTTACTTTCATCCCAGATGGAGAATCAAAAAATTTTATCCAAGAATGTTTACAGGGTATTTTATTCTTCAAATGTTTTAAGAATGTCATTTTTATCTACCTTATCACCTTCAATGAAAAACACAGCTTGCCTATTTTCCTTATCCCATTTTATACCCTTAATCTTTTTCCCAGCTTTTTCCAATTTCTCTTCATTTTCATAATGAGCAGCTCCGTTTATTATATTATTAGCAGCAACTTGTAAGGTATCTTCTCCCCAGTGTCTCAAACCTCTCCAGAATTTCACTCCAAGTTTACCTCTACCGAGCGAAGAAAGTCCCATTCCAATATTATAAACTGTTATAGCAATCTTTTTATTTGGCAATATTTTTGCAAGAATGAAAACAACAGCAAATGCACCGGCGCCAGTCATTAAAATATTTTCTGAAAAGAAATTAATTATTGTGTCCATAATATCTCCTTAAATTTTAATTACTTTTAGTAGAAACTCATCTATCAAGTGCATCTTTCTCATAAAATTAGTAAATGTTGCTCCAGAATTTAAAACCGCCCTATCACCATAAAGTTTGCCCCAATATTGTGCTAGTATTATACAGCCATTTACATCATCAATCGTATTACCTTTATGTAATAAAATTGCGGTTCTATTCGGAACGCCAATTACAATAAATGTAGTTCCGTGCTTTTCTGTGGTAATTTTCTTACATTTGTATTCGCCAGTCGGTATGCAAGATATATATTTTTCATTATCTCGGTATGGTAATTCTAAAGTTACACAGAATACTTTTTCATCGATTCGTAATGCTCCGAATGTTCCGTATAGAGAATTATCTTCAAGTCTTATGATTTCTACCATTATTTTCCAATATAATAAAGTTTTTTATCATTTGAAAGAGATTTTTAAATTATTAATGTACTTCCTTAAATTCGTCAAATAATGTTTTTTGAATATCCTTGATACCTGTTTTTATCTCACCTATATTTGTTTCAAGATTATCAACTTTTACCTCAAGAACTCTACCATCCGATTTTGGATAATAGGCGAATGACAATAATGTTGACACAAGACCAACTATCAGAATAACCACAATAAAGATATGATATAATTTTATACCGTTATTTTCTTTTGCCATTACTTACCTCTTTATTTATTATTCAAAACTTATTGCATTTATTTCTACTTGATTATAATGTTTTTTAATTCCAACAATTTCCCATTTATGCCCTGTTCCATTAATTTCCGCCGGTAACCAATCATTATCAATCGATATAACATCGCATAATTCCAATTTAATCCCATATCTTGGGAAAGTCGTAAATGTTGTTTCATAATGTCTTAAACTATAATAATTTACTAATGCCTTACAGAGAAGCTCTGCAGTAGCATCATCACGAATCCAATCCGCTTCAATTACTAATCTATTAACTTGTCCGTAATTAGTTTGAGAATCATCACATAAAGTTACATATGCCGCTCCATCAGCATCAAAATTATTTAATGCAGCATCAACATATTTTATTTTTTCTAAATGTCCGGTTGCATAATTCTTATTATAATGCACATAGAATTCATTATATAAATCATTTAAAGGAGTTCGACCACAACTAATATTTGTAATCATATCTTCATCAAAATCAAGTATTGAAGCCGCACTCGAATCATAAAATTTTATTGTTTCATCTCCATCCTCATTTTTAAATTGTCTTGTCATGGATTGTTTACATAATTTATCAATTAAATCCCGACTGTTAATATCATTTATAACCTGACCGGCAAACTTATAATCTTTAATATCCCCATCAGTATCATTTCCAAGCACATCAAAAGCGGCATAATCTACATCTGCATTTGCTAATCCTAATTCATCTTTTAATATTGATTCAATTATATAAGCTGGATTTTCTATTAAATCAGCCGCATCATATCCATTATTCCTTGAATCTGCATCTATCCACGCTCCAAATTCAAGTCCTCCCATAGCAGCATAAAATTGTGTTATGCCTGTGAAATCAGAAATAAAATCTATTCTTAAATATAATTCATTGATATAAAAATTAGGATACCCTGGACCAATATCACTGTCATATTGAACAAATCCACAATAACATTTACCAATTAATTCAAAGGTGTCATAATCTCTGGTTAAGGGTACTCCAGCACCTCCATCATCTTGAACTTCCAAATCTGTTTCTGCATCCACAGGTGTAATATTATCAAAAGAAGTTCCTGCTGCTCCAAATATTTCAACACCATTATTTGTCATAACTATTGCATCAATAATTGGATTAAAAGTAAATCTTACCCATCCATTTGCACCCATTACATTTGCTAATGTGCATTTACAAATTAAATAAACATTTTCAATCTTTCCACTAAATCCCTCATATTTATCTACTCTAAAAGGGAAATGAGCCTCATTATCACCTACAATTCCTGAAAGAATTCCTCTGGTAGTTATATCACCATCAATTGCTAATTCACCATCATCATCACCATTTCCATCTGCAGTTCCCCAAGCAGCAGGTTTTGATAAATAAGATAAATGTAATCTTCCATTTGGGGCTTCAAGATTAGTATCTGATTGAAATTCAATTCCTTCAAAATTTGCTTTTGCCAAATATTCATATTTGCCTGCTTTAATTTCTTTATAGAGTCGAATAAATCTATTATTCATCCAGATATAAACATCAGTTAAGGAATTATTAGTAACTCCAGTTTTTGAAAACCATACTACTTGACCAGCAGAATCATATTGAGCAGTCTGTTTCGTTAAATATCCTAAAGCATAATCCATATCACCATAAGTTATAGGGTATCCTTTTCCCACTAAATTATCTGGAACATCATCTGAATCAACTGTCCCATGGTCTGTTTTTTTAATTCTTATATCCGGTAATAATTTATGCCGCTTAAATGAAGCATCAATAATTTTAAATATTAATTCCTGTTCATTCCAGCTATAATCTTCTATAACTCCAGTATAAATAGTAATAAAATTACTCAACAAAAAATCAGTTCCATCGTCATTATGCAAAAAGCCATACTTTATTATAACTGCATTATTTTCAGCATACCCTAAATCTGTCGAGATTAATCTATTTTTTTTGGGGTCAGTATTAAGGATTGTAACTTCTACATCACCTATAATTGCAACACCAAATTTTTCGTCAGGTAAACTTTCATCAATCGGGGTTATATTTGCAATAATTGCATTATAATTATCATATCCGGCTCCCTGTGCAGCAACTAAAGTTCGAGTCGAAAAATACCAATCCGTATCAGCTGCAATTTCAACTAAAACAACAGGGTCTCCCTTTGTCTGTGCTAATCGAGCATTAAAAGATGAATTGCCTGTAATTGCCATATTAAACTATTCTCTCTATTAATTTCATATTGACTGAATGAAAATCATTAGCCAAATATTCATGGCTATAATCATCAAGAAAAACATTCCAAGACTGTGGAATCCCTCGCTGTGAATATTCAAATGGATTTAATTTATATTGTGTTAAACTTTCAAGAAATGTTTTTAAACTTTCATATTCGGAATTGCTCATATGGGGATATGATAAACTAAAACTTTCTTTTTTATCTCCGAGTTCGGCAGTTTGCCTAACTCCTGAAATCGCATCGCTAATTATCTGATTTGGGAGAGGCGTTATAGGTAATGGTAAATTAACAGGAATTGAAGACAATGTTAAAGTCTCCTCTGAAACTGCTTTTAAATCATCAAAAAATATAGTTCCATCATTGCCCAAATAGAAACCAACACCTATAAATTCAATTCTTATCTTATCAACTGTATTTTTATCACCATTTGCAATATCAGATATATCAATTAATATTTGTTTCCAAGCATTTAATTCTCTTTCTGCAACTGACAAAATTTTCGTTACAATAGGGTCTGCCCCAGTTGTAGTATCATATATTTTTAATCTCCAATTAGCTGTTTTAATATGACTATAAATCTGTAATTTTAAAATATTTTTATCGCTTAAATTAATAGGTGCTCCTATTGTTCTTTCTACATATTCTGTACCATCATTTTCATTTGCTAATAAAATTTTAAGAGATTTTGAACCTTGTGCTACTTGTGTAGTTGCTGAATAAGATTGTATAAATGAAACATCAGAAGTAACATAAGCAGCCTGTGCTGCCCCATCTGTAGCATATTCCATATAATCAAGTTCTGTCGTTAAACCAAGATAATCTACAACTGGATATCTTAATCTACAAAATCCCATAATCTATAAATCCTTTTTAAGGCGGTTTACAGCCCTGTGGCTGAATTAAGGTTATATCATACTACTATCACCTTTTTATATCAACTTGACATACCTGTGCGATTATTTTCCTTATAATTGACATATTCTTAACTAAACAATACTTGATTTCTGAATTTTCAATAATCCAGTCCGCATTGCATCATTTATTTGCGGAATCATTTGAGTTCTGAAAAAATTCCTCGATTCATTATTGACATTTGAACTAAAATTATTTGTTACAGAAAATGATTGAGTTCCACCACCTTTTCGTATATTTTCAAGTCCTGCTACCATTCCCGGCATATTACGAACCATCGGCTCCGGTATAACATACTCTCTTGGATGAACAACTCCACCCATTGCACCCGTATATCCACCCGATTGAAATCCCAGAAAGCCCCAGAATCCTCCTCTACCGCTTGATTTTCCTCCAAATGCACCTGGAATATTTACTCCAATCGCACTAAAAAATGCAAATATTGCCGCTTTAGCTGCTAATTCCGCAATCATTCTATTTAACATCTGTTTAAATCCAGATAATACATTATCGAAAAATGCTCTATGAGATAATAATGCGTTTGTTAAAACAGATGTCATAGCATTTCCTAAAATACCATAGGCAGAACTTGCATCATTAATTCCTGTATTAATATTTTTCCAATAATCTGGACCCATTAAAGCATAAAAATCATCTGCTGCCATTGTTGCTTCTTCAAATAAAATAGGTAATTCTTCAATGGATGGCATTCCCGGAGGTAATAATAAACTTTCAGCAAAAGTAGCTGGTATTGACGGAACTCCAGGTCTTCCTGGAATATATCCTGGTAATGAAGGTTTCCCTCCCATACCACCAACAAATCCTTTTTCCCCTAATCCACCACCAGGAAATAATATATTAAACATTTCACGATATTGTTTTGTTGCTAATTTTATAGCATCTATACCAAGAGCCACAACCCAGAAATCTTTTAATTCATTTTTTTTCTGAATAAGAGAAGTGAAAGTTTGTGCAATACTTGTCAATGCTGGTAATAATTCTAAACTCAATTCTCTTTTTAATCCTTCAACACTACTTGTCAATTCTGTCATCGCATCAGTATAATCAGCTGCAGCCTGTGCTCCTTCTGTGCTAAAAATTAAATTAAGGTCTTTTGCTTTTCCCATCAGTTCTTCAATTCCAGCACTACCAAGTTTAAGCATCGGCAATAATTGAGTTCCTGCTTTTGCTCCAAAGATTTCAGAAGCAAAAGCTGCCATCTTTGTCTCATTTTTCATATTCTTAATCTTATCAGCTACTTCCAATAATACAGTAGTTGTATCTTTTAATTTACCATCAGAATCCGTTACTGATAATCCTAATTCTTCAAACGTTCTCTTTGCTAATCCAATCCCTCTTGACATATCAAGCATAGTTTTTGATAAATATCGAACAGATTTTTCAAATACATCAATATCTGTTCCAGAAATTTTTGCTACATGGTCAAATGCTGATAATGTTTCAACTGCAATTCCTGTCCGCAAACTCATTTTATTAAATTTATCACCAAGTTCTGCAACACTTCCAATAACTCTCATTACTCTTTTAAAAGCAAGTCCAGCAGCAACTCCAAATGCAGCAACTCCAATAGCCAATTTCTTGAAATTTATCTTGTTTAGACTACTTTGCATCTTTTTAGCCGATGCCCTTGTCTTTTTCTCTGCAGCTGTTAATCCCTTTTTAAGTTTCCCATCCTTTATAACAGCTTCAGCATAAATTTCGCCAACTTTTAAAGCCATCACATACCTTTATTTACTTTTTATCTCCATATTCCATTGTTCAATCGAATATCTGAACATATATAATATTTTCTCCAGACATTCTTTCCTGTTTTTTATATCAAACATATCCATTACTTCTTTGATTGCTATTATATTAACGTCCACAATCGACCCCATTCCTGCAAATATTAATTGCCCCTGAGTAAGTGAATATATCTTTATAGCATCCTGATTTTCAATTATGAATTCCGGCTGACACTTTTCGCAATTTGGTTTCTTTTTAAATACTATACAAGCACGTTTACATCCTTCGCAACCTCCTGCCGGTCTGTTATTAATCCAAGTTACGAAGTCTATGAGTTTTTTCTTTCAGCTTCAGCCTGCTTTTCCCTTAATATATTTAATGTATTAAGATTTTTAGTTACAAAATTAGCGAATTTTATAGATTTACTCATCAATAATATTTTCATGTCTTTATTACAGGGAATAATCTTTTCTTCGGCATCAATTATATTTTTCCAATCAACAATACAAATATCGGCAATTAATTCAAATTTAAGTTTCTCATCAATATCTTCAATAGCGATGCTTTCTCCACCTCTATATTCATATCGTATTTTTGTGTATTGTTCTCTCATCTTTTGAGAATCAGAAATTGATAATGCTTTTAAACAGACCGCCGCATTATCATCTTTGAATTGAAACCAAACTCCGGGATTCAAATCAGATAAATCAAATTTCATAATTTGTTCTCCTAATTAAATTGTTGCCCACTTTCCGCCAAGTTCAACTGTAAATGCTATTTTTGCTACTGCCGACATTGAGGCATCAACAGCTCTGCATTTTGATACTAATGCACAAGCACTTGAGTCTGCTGTTACATCAGGCACAAATTTAGATGTTCCTGAAACATCTAATGCAAAATACAAATCAGTAAGTTTAGATTGATTAAGACCAGCACTTTCAATTACTCCCTGACCGGTTGTATCACTTGGGTCATAATTTCCAACAAGTTCAACTGAGCCGCTATCGCCAATACCATAATCTTTCCCAATAACTGCTTTTTCAAGTGAACCATGAGTAATTATTTCATTCACAAATCCACTCAGAGAATAATTTTCGATATTTACAACAAAATAAGTGCCTATCATTACTCTAAATAATTTACCACTTTTTGCTCCATCTGCCATTTTTTACACCTCCTTTAATTTTTTATTTTGACTTATTCTTTTATTTTCACTTTCCATCCATTTTGCGAGTTTATAATCATCTGTTTGTATCTTCTTTTTACAGACATGCCCGCAAGGAACGGATGTGTCAACGTATATTTTATAATTAAGTTGTTTCGCCTTAATACAAAAACTTATATCTTCTCCAAAATAATATTCTCTATTCTCTGTTTTTGCTTTGAATAATCTCTCAAAATAAGGTTCTTTCATATCTTTAAATATTCTCATATTGAGCATCGCCACACCCATCCCAATCGTATCAACTTCTAATATATCGCCAGCCCTACCCTTAACAATATCAGAATTGTCCTGTTGCCAACATTCATCTTTAATATTCCATTGAATAATATCAAAAAACAATTCAGATAATTTACCATTAAAATTACCCGATTTTACTCCCATCATTACTGGATGATGTGGAGGATAACGCTGATGACATAAAGCACCGCATATATCGTAATCATTTTCAAGTAGTATCGTAATAACTTTAGGATGTAATGTCATATCTGCATCAAAGAATAATAAATGAGTGCAGCCTATTGCCTGTGCCTGATGAACAGCATCATTTCGCATATCATCTATAATCCCATTGCTCGGATGTATCCAGCTAAATGAAGGGCGTTCTAATACCATAAAAGCATCGAAAACATCCGTATATATCATCGGAAAATTTGTCGGCATTGCAATTGCGAGGTTTAAATTTGTTATTGGTATCATCTTATTCTCTTTTTTTATATTGTTTACATTTCCCATCTTCAATATCAAGGTCTTTACAATCTTCTATTTTTTTTATAAACTTTCCAAATTCTAAATCTAATGGCATATTATTTCTCCTTTATTGCATAAAGAATCCCGTGAACATGAATTATTTTATTAATATGGTCAGTTACAACATTCTGGTTTTCACCTCGAAACTTTGCTTTTATATCATATAAATTTCTATAATCATCATTCATATAATATAACCAAGAATTCAAATTCCAGAAACTTTTATGAGTCGGATCCTGGAATGCTCCTCTGCCATCAGTTGATGGTGTGAAATGTTCAAATTTGCCATCAGGTTTCAGAACTCGATATATTTCCTCAATTACAAAAATAATTTTATCTATTGGAATATGTTCGAGAAAATCAAATGCACGAACTTCATCAATCGAATTATCATCATAAAGAAGTCCATAAATTATCTCCATACGAACATCAGGATTGACTTCCTCCCGATTATCAATATTTTCATATCCTTTCATTTTTCTATATCCGCTTCCAAGATTTAATTTCATTGTTCTGGAATTTCTCCCCATTTTTTAATAAATATTTCTTTGCTTTTATTAATAGTTTCATGAAATTTTAATTCTTTCCGTTTAGACCAAGTTATTGTCCCGAAATGATGTATATAAACATCCTCTGCAATCCCAATTTTATATCCTGCTTTTTTTGCTCTCATACAAAAATCAATATCCTCACTATGTCCAAGTCCATATATTTCATCAAATAATCCAATATCATCAATCACACTTTTCTTAATCAGCATACAATAACCAACAATCCAATTAACATCTTCATATTTGCCTGCATTATCTTGATAAAACTTTTCAGAAATAGTATTTAATTCATCATTATTATTATAAATATCTAATATTTCTCTTTGTTTACCTATTACATAATTAGTGCAAGCCCCAACAACATCAAATCTATTTGAATGAGTAATTAATCTATCTAACCAATAAGGTGTTACAATTACATCATTATTTATAACACAAATATATTCAGTATTTTCATCAACACTTTTAAATCCTTTATTATTTCCAGCAGGAAATCCATAATTTTTTTTAAGAAATATTTCCTTACTTCTTCTTCCACTCATATTTTTCATAAGCCATTCCACAGTTCCATCAGTTGAGTTATTATCAACAATAATTAATTCCATATTTTTCGTATTATTCCAAACAGATTCAATACACATTTTCGTATATTCTAACTGATTGTATGTCAATATAATTATTGATGTCACTATAATTCCTCCAAATATACTATGTAATCTGTTGCCATCATCCACACATTATTTCCGCCTATCTCACTTCCCGGAACCCTATCAATATCGCAATTTTCCAAATCCATTCGTATAAATCGATAAACACTACTAATCCATTCATAAAGTTTTGCATTAGGATATGTTCCACCATAAAGTCTATTATTATATTCAGTAAGAGCATATATATTAGTTTCATCTCCGAGTTTTGCTGCAACTTCTACCCAAGCATCCGAACCATATACCCATTCATATAATTTACCATTTGGATATGTTCCACCATAAATCTTACTGTTATAAACCGCCAATGAATGTATAAGAGTTTCATCTCCGAGTTTTGCTGCAACTTCAGTCCAATCACTAACTCCATCCCATTCGTAGAGTTTACCATTTGGAGAAGTGCCTCCATAAAGTTTATCATTATATACTGCAAGAGAATATATCTGTGATTCGGTAAGTTGTGGTGCTACTTCTACCCAAAGATTTGTTCCATTCCATTCATAAAGTTTGCCTCCAGAAGTTCCTCCATAAAGTTTACTGTTAAAAACTACAAGTGAATATATATTTGCATCTGCAAGTTGTGGTGCTACTTCTACCCAAAGATTTGCTCCATTCCATTCATAAAGTTTGCCATTTATAGGACCCATTCCACCATAAAGTTTACTATTATAAACTGCAAGTGAATGTATAAATAACTCTCCAAGAAGAGGTGCAACTTCTACCCATTCATCATCTCCATCCCATTCGTAAAGTTTACCTCCAGTAATTCCTCCATAAAGTTTGCTGTTATATACAGCTAATGAAAGGACAGATCCAGATCCAAGAATTGGAGCAACTTCTACCCAAGCATCTGTATCATTCCATTCATAAAGTTGACCATCTTCAGTTCCACCATAAAGTTTACTATTATAAACTGCTAATGAATCTATACGAGTCGTTGCAGCTCCAAGTTTTGGAGCTACTTCTGTCCAAGCATTACCTGGAGTTTTCGTTGTCAATTTGCCCAAAGATATATTATCATCCCCAAAAACATCATCCAAATATCCAAATATATTTTGTGCTTCTATTCCTGAACTCGTATCGCTAAAAATAGAAAATTGAAGTCTACATATTGGATATTTTTTCTCAAGAGTTCTATCAAGAATCCAACTAATTAAACTATATACAATATAAGGATAATCCGTATTCTGTGGTGCTTCTTCTAAATACATCCTTCCACTAACACTATTATAAAGTGTTGAACTTGCTTTAAATTTCGTATATATAGCATCAAAAAATGTTTTCATTTATTTAACTAATTTTCTTTGGGCAATCACTTTTCTAAAATAAACAATCCCTTCATCAAGTGCAGGTCTGAGAAATGGCTTTGCACGCATAAATTTTGTTCCTTTTTCAACATATCTTGCATAAAATACCTTTTTACTTCCTGCAATTATCCGAACAATACTATCATTGCCAACTCTTAAATATTTATATCTTATACTTTTTCTTAATGAGCGTGGAGTTCTGGTTGCCCAATATTTACCTCCTTCTCTAATTATAGTCCCAACCGAACATTTAGATTTCGCACTTTTACTCATTCGTTTACCCATTTCCCTTCCAATAATCTTTTCCTGTGCTCTCATTTCTTTAAGCACTTTCGCACCATACCATTTTACGGTTCCCGCTATTTCTATTGACATTATATCTTTTCCTCACATAATAATTCCATTAATATATTTCTTTCAGAAATATTTATTATATTGTCAATTCCAAATATCCTTTCTCCGAACAATATTCTATATTTTGTCAATAATCCTGAATAATATCTGATTATAACTTTGTGCGTTGTTGTAGTATTAATCTGTTTAACTTCATATAATTCCTTACCTCGCATCGGTTCGATTGATGCCCAGACTTCTTTTACCTCTGTCCAAGTAATAACAGGTTTACCCTGACTATCTTTATCACCTTCAACAGGCTCCTGTATCGTTATTCTGTGTCTTAATCTGCCTATTATAACATATAATTCCTTTTCAATAGATGTAAAATCTGGCATATTATCTCCATATCCGATATTGTGTTAAACAACCAAGCGGAAAACTTTCAACATCGTGCATTCTATTTTCATATAAAAATGCTATACATTGCTTCAACCAAGTTCTTATCGGTTCAGGAACATCCGTTGCCGCAGCACCATATCCAGATGTATAAGTTATTTTTATCGGATTAACAGGATGTAAAGCCTCACTTGGCCAAGATTCCCCATAATTTAAATATATTCGGCTCGGTTCTGAAACATCATCTTTTCTATAACTATCTGAATCAAAAGTATTTTCTGTATAATCTGTATCTCGATAAATAATACTCGTAGTTGTCTGAACTTTAGAATATCTTAACTCTATAAAATTATCATCAGGCCATTTATTCAAATAATCAATTAATGATTTTGTTATAAATGAACGTGATGTTATTCTTTCTGCATATTCTCTTGATGATAATATCAAATAACCTAATAAAGTATCACTATCTGTATTATCAATTCTTAAAAAATCTTTAATTTCGGTAAGTGACACTGGTTCAACAATAGCCATTTATTTATATCCTAATTCTATATTGTGTATTATTACCTGTCCATATAAATTTTTACTTATTCTATCACAGAAAAATAGACCCATCGCAATAATCACTAAATAAAGCAAAAATATTTTACCAATATGTTTAATCATTTATTAATCCCCACAAATTAATATCTTTATACTCACCTTCAGTAAAGTAATGGTCTTTTTGTGTTCCCTCTCTTGCCCATCCCAATTTCTCCATAATTCTATTATATGCAGGATTACAAGACCCACAATAAAGTTTATGTAATTTTAAATCATTAAAAGCAAAGTTCATCAACAATTTTATTGCTTCAGAACCATATCCACAACCTTGCTTTTCACCAATTAATATACCAAGTTCCGCTTTTTTACTTACCCAATCTATATCAAGTGTAATGTTTCCTATATGTTTATCATTTTTCTCATCAACTATCGCTAAAAATATCCCCTTAAAATTATCTGCAAATTCTCTAATCTTTTTTAATGTTTGCGGTATTAAATTCCATCGCATATACTTTGTAACTTCTCTATCATTTAACCATCGAAAAGTATCTTCAAAATCAGATTCAATTAATGGTCTTAAACAAATCTTTTCACCTTCTAAGAATTTTACCATATTTTTATTCTTTACCTTTAATTAATATTTTATCAATCCATATATCCCTGTTCCAAAAGAAATCAAATCAATAGTAACCATTTGGTATGGTTTTAATTTTATATATCTATCTTTATCAAAAAAAGGAATCATATATCTATGCGAATTATGTTCTATACTATAATCAAAAGCATTATTATAATTAATATGATGATACCGCCATTGCCAAATATTAAAAGCGATTGGACATTCACCAAAAATAAACCTTTTTATTGTTTCCTCAAATGTAAAATGTTCCTGACCGATTCCCAGACCTTTAAGACCAACACTTACCATTGTAAATGTTAATGCTTTGTTTTTATATAGATGCCATTTTTTTTTAGATGCTCCATAGGGATTATTTGAAAATATTACCGCATCGGCAGTTGCATCATAATATCTTGAAGCAATAAAAAAAGCAGTTGAACCCCATTTTTGAAAATCCTCATTACTCAATACCTTCCAAGAAACATCTTTAACAGGTTTAATAAAGTTTTTATTGAAACCACAATTACAAAATATCAATAACAATATTATGCTTGCCATCCATAATCGATTAAAGAATTTCTCTATTATCAATATCGTTATACATATAATCGTTAATGGAATTGCTAATATTATAAAAATTACAGAAGAAATAATCCCTGTAAATATTCCAAATATTATTAAAATTATATTCATATTATCTATTATTAATGTTCCCACCTTATAAATAAATTTGCATCAATCCAAGTAGCATCATCATTACTATCTGTATTTCTAAATTGAGCATATATATAATCGCCCACCGTAAATTCATCATAAAAATTGATTGTAATTCCAATCGTATCACCTGACGCAGGAAGTGTATGATGTCTTGAATAAAGTTCAGTTGAATTCTTCATTACTCTTGCTTCAAAAGTCTTTTTTGCTGATGCTGTCCACTCTATCATAAACCAACCTAAATGATGCCCATTTTGCGAAACTACAAGCGTATCTCCAAGCGTTGTAATCCCTACTAAATCAAATTCATTAAAAAATGTCCCATAAGGATTTGTTACATTTATCCAAACATTCTGTGTTAATGATGCTGTATGGGATGAATCATTTGCAATCAAATTAGCATGAGGATGAACTATGCTATTCGTATCAGAAATCGCATTTTGTAGTTCTGCTCTGAGAGTAATAATACTATCGGTTAATGCCAGTAAAACACTATCAGCAAAAGTTCCAGCAAAGTTTACATTAAGATTTCTATTAAATGTAACATCACCATTAGCTCCAATACTAAACATAATTGTTCCAGTAGTGTAAGGATTTCCACCCTTGGCATTAGATTGTTCAAATACTATATCACCAAAAGCAAATTCATTAGTTGCAATACGCCAATTCCTCGTTGCAGCATTAGCATTATCATCATAAAAGAAAAGCGATGGAGCACCTGTTGAATTTTGGATTCGGATACCATCGTTGGAAATGGTAGGATAAGCATGAATAAATGCAGAAGGGCTTTTTGTCCCGATTCCTATTTTACCATCTTTCTGAACAACAAAAGCATCACCAATATTCAATGAATCTTGGTCTCCGCTTTGTAATCCTTGTTCGAGTGTGTCAGACATATCTGAATGTAATTCATTCCTTAAGGCAATTGTAGTATCGGAAATATTAGATAACCATTCAGCCCTGATAACTATTACAGTATCTTCTATCCATCCCTGAATAGTTATACTTGAATCATTAAACACAATAGCAGCAGAATCATAAAATGCATCTCCGTAAGCCAAAACAGTATCACCGAGAATAGCTCGTATAGCATCAGAAGAATCTCCAATATCGCTTTGCCATTCCAATCTAATAACTTTAACAGTATCCGAAACAAGCCCCGCAACATCTATATATCCTTTAAATCGGCTATCATATCGCTGTGCAAAGCATATAGATGGCAATGATAATAATATAAATAGCAATATTATTATTGTAATTACTTTTTTCATCACTTTCTCCCTTAATACATTTCATCTCTTTTTGCGAATAGTTTCCACATTAAATCAAAAACACTATCGCTTCTTAATTTTACAACTCCAACCGAATCACTATCACATTTTGCAGTAACTCGCCAATCAAATGGAATATGAAGTTCACTAATAGAAAAATATCCATCCATATTATCTGCAACAAATACACTCCCTGGGTCAGATACAACACCAGTATCAGAAATTAAAGTCCAGGAACTTGCCGTAGAATCCCGAATATCAATCCACCATCTTATAGTTCCATCACTCAATCCCCGCCTATCCGAATCAAAAGTAGTATCAGCCATAGCATTAATTGTTATATCGCCGTGTGCTTGGAGCAATTCAACATCTTTTCCCCATACATATCTTTCGGTGCCTGGGTCAAATGTACCTGAATGAATTATATATCCGCTATCCGGTACCCAAAAAGTATCAGATTCTGTATATTGATATGTATTTGCATCTATTTTTATATGAGTTTCATTTGTTATTAAAAAATATTTCCACGATTCACCAAAATAATCAGCCATTACAATGCAAAACGAGGCGAAAATTAATAAAGCAATCCCGAAAATAGTTAAAAAATTATTCTTTTTCATATTTTTCTCCCACAACAAATTTATATTTTTCGTTTTACCATATATTATGTAATAGTTTATTTGAATCATACATTCTTAATGTATCATCAACTAAAAATA
>SDBT01004224.1_pt1 | contig 24480 bp, 24 predicted proteins | sample 2277101 | NCBI WGS metagenome assembly SDBT01 (sample SAMN10404973, study PRJNA504765) | marine sediment metagenome | isolation source: marine sediment core GS10_PC15, 103 cmbsf | place: Arctic Ocean: Southern Knipovich Ridge | collected 2010 | reverse complement strand
AAGGTACTTCAATTTCATTTAACGAACCAACTCTTCTCTTTGAATATGCATTAAAAGTATTTGAATTGGCTAAAAAAGAGCGTTTGTATAACACTTTTGTATCAAATGGGTATATGACGGAAGATGTTTTAAGAGAATTGGTAAAAAAAGGACTTGATGCAATAAATATAGATATTAAAGGAGGAGTTGATATGGTTAAGAAACACTGCGGGATAAATGTAGATATTGTTTGGCGAAACTCAAAACTGGCAAAAAAGCTTGGGGTTCATGTAGAAATAACGACCTTAATAATAGAGGGATTAAACTCTAATAAAAAAACTATAGAAGAAATTGCCAAAACAATATTGAATGAACTGGGGGAATTTACTCCTTTTCACCTCAGTAAATTTTTTCCACAATTTAAATCAAGCGAGTATGGTTATACGAAGCCTACATCATTAAAAACACTGATTGATGCTTATGACATAGCAAAAAATGCTGGTTTAAAATATGTTTACCTTGGAAATCTACCACATTCACAATATGAACATACTTTTTGTCCACAATGTTCAAAAATGGTCATTAAAAGAAGAGCTATGGGTATTGATAAAATAATATTAGATTCTAAGGGATTTTGCAAATTGTGTGGATTTCCAATAGTAGTTTTATCAAATAGATAAAAGATATATTGTTTGATATATATTTCATCTTTTACAAATATTTTTAATGCTTATTTTAAAATCTAAACATAGATTACTAAAATTAAAATTGGTCTCTAAATTTTATATCTACATGACTGAATTATTTGCTGAAGTTAATGGTATAAAAATCTGTTATGAAGTTAAAGGCGATGGATATTCCGTTATTTTGATCCATGGGTTTGGTGTAAAAAAACAACGGTGGATAGGTCAATTTGATTCATTATCAGAACATTTTAAAGTAATTAGATTTGATAATCGCGGTGCTGGAAAATCAGATCGCCCAAATGAACAATATACCATAGAATTATTTGCTGAAGATACGAAAGGATTATTGGATTTTTTAGAAATTGAGAAAGCACACATCGTCGGATGGTCTGTCGGCGGTATGATTGCTCAACACTTCGCGATTAAATTCCCAAATAGTGTAGAAAAATTAATTCTTATTAATACAATTGATGCTTGGCCAGCAAATAAATCTGGTCTGGAACTTTATAAAAACGCTCAAATTGCCAGGTATGAAGCAAGATTAAAAGATCCTAAAAAAACATTTTTCGATGCCGCTAAAATGGGTTTTTCGCGTCAATTTATAAAATTAATGAAAGAAGATCCAAAAAAGAAATTTCATGGATTATTTTCCGCTGAAGATTTAATTAAGGAAAGCATTAATATCCCTGCTACTCCTCAAGATATAGCAAATCAAGTTCATGCTCTTGGAAGCCATAATGTCACTGATAAATTGAATCTTATTAAATCTGAAACTTTAGTGATGTGTGCAGATAAGGACAAGCAAATGCCAAAAACAGTAAACTTTAAACTTCATGAAAGAATTTCTAATAGCAAATTTGTAGTGATTGAAGGCGCTGGCCATGAATCCCCTATAGAAAAAGCTCCAGAAATAAACAAAATTATAATAGATTTTTTAGAAAAATAATTTTCAATTTTTTTTTGAAAGAAATATAAAAGGAATTCAAAATTTCTTGATTTATATTTAGTTTTCGATACTTCTATGAATCACTCCTCTAATAATTCAAAAGGAAAAGCTCATTCTTCAGATCCGATAAAAAAAAAATATCCGGAATTAACTAATTTGTGGATAGGACTTTTTGTGGATATTTTAGGTTTTTATATTATCATTCCATATTTACCAGAACTCATAGATCTTTACAAAACTACTCCTTTTGTCATCGGTGCCTTAGTTGCTACTAATGCTGTTTTTTCACTTTTTTCAGCACCCCTTTGGGGAAGATTAAGTGATAAGTATGGGAGAAAACCAATGCTCTTAATCGCTGAGAGCGGAACTTGCGCTGCCTTTCTAATATTAGCATTTTCAAATTCCCTGTACCTGCTATTCATTGCAAGAATTGTTGATGGTATATTTGGGGGGAATTTTCCAATAACAAAAGCAATAATAACAGATAGAGTCCCACCAAAAGACAGAGGTCTTCAAATGACTAATGTTGGAGTAGTTTTTACTTTTGCTGGACTTGTCGCCCCGGCTTTAGGAGGCTTTTTATCTTTATTTCATATCTTTGGACCCTTATATCCTTTTGCTCTTTCCGGTTTAATAGCTGCCGGTCTTTCTTTTATTACCATTTTAATTACATTTTTCTTTATAAAGGAATCATGGCCTAAATCCAGACGTGAAAAAGCACAGAAGGAAATTAAAATCAAAATGAAGTTGAGGAAAAACAAAGATGCTTTATATTTATTAACCCAGTATGGTTTTTCCACCTTTTCTTTCATGTTGTATATAATTACTCTCGTATTTTTTTTTAAATTAATTTTAGGTCTTGATACTATAGGAATAGCAATATTACTAACAATTTCAGGTATCTCACGAGCCATAGTTCGTTTTACATTGTTCAAGCCAACATTAAAAAAATTGGGTGAACAAAAAATGACAATCCTTGGATTAGCAATCTTGGTTGTTACGTTCTTTTTAACGGGTATCTTTGGTAATTTTTATCCGAAAACTTGGATTTTCATTATTTTAATAGTTTTTGTTAGTTATGGCGTATCATGTTCAAGGGGAATTTTAATAAGTAAAACAACTCAATCTGTATCTCCAAAAGATATGGGAAGAATAAATGGCTATACTACAACTTTAGATAGCCTTGCTCAAATAGTGGGACCTCTTTTAGGTACCCTCATACTAACATATTATGATCCCATGTTATTTGGAATTATCACCGGGGTTACTGCCTTCGTAGCTTTTATTATGACTTTTAAGAAAATAGTCCCTCTAATGCAAAAGAAACAATTTAAACAAATGGCAAGAAGGGAACAGAATTAAGCTGCAATTGTAATTGATCTAATAAAAAAGACTAAAACAATAGTTCATCATTAAAATTTTATGTTTTTATTGGAATAATAATTAATAGTTTTTCAACAATACTATATTAGGAAAATGGATAATAAAAATATCGATAAAATTTCCGATTCCGCTCAAAAGAAAGAAAAAACGGTAGAACTCCCTGCGCTTGATTTCTTTAAAATCAATTTTATTAGTTTTCTCGTTCCTTTATACGTATGCTTAGGGCTTTTTCTTTTATTTGAGTATGGCTTTATTAATTTATTTTCTATTCCTGATGTAGTTCACTTAATATTATTACCTCTATTCTTATTTAGCCTGTATTACATTTATCTAATAATATTAATAGAGTTCACAGCATTATGGGCACGAAGTTGGAATAAAAAATCACCGCCAAAAGAAGGAGTATTTCCGCGAGTACTTGATAATGTGAATAGTGAAGAAGGACGAATGATGAAATACTATCATAAAAGAGGATTTATAATAAAATTCCCAATATGGTTAACCTCAAAATCACCATTTCCTTGGCTCATTAATCGTACGCTGCGACGGATTAGTCACAATAAAATTGGAAAAAATGTTATTTATTATGATGCGTATGTAGGATTGGAATTTACTGATATAGATGATAATACATTTATCTATCCTACAAGTGCGCTCTCTAGCCATGCTGTGAACAGTATTTTTGGGAAAATCACAATTTTAGAAATTAAAATTGGCAAAAATAATACATTATATCCTGGAATAATAATGGGGTGCGGAGCATTAACTACTGATAGTAATGTAATATATCCAAACACAGTTTTGCATAAGAGTTGGAGAGGTAAACCAGGAAAAGTTTATTATCAAGGAAGCCCTGGACGACCTATTGAAATTAAACATAAAATAAATACACAAGATTAATTATTAGGATATTTTCCATGTTTTTGTAAAAACTCTCTATAAGTATTTAATTTGTCTAACACTTGCGCTGTTAAATTCAAATTTTCATAGATTGGTATTTTTCTGTTTAGTAGTTTCAGTTTAAATTTATATCGGCTTTTGTATTCCTCAAATCCTTCATTTATTTTAAGCATCACACAAATCATTGGTTTAGTACAGATGCTTTTTGCCTTAGAAATATATCTAATAAACTCCTTATTTAGATCTGTATCTTTGAATCCCATTTCTTCTAACATTTCTTGAAATCCACCAAATCTTTCAGGATCTTTAATAAAAACGATAGAAGAAATATTTGGGTCTTTATCTAAAGCTAAAATTGTACGATAGTAAAGAAATGGTTTTATACCTTCTCCTCCTAAGTCAATTGGGTTAGAAACATTTGTATTCACGTCTGGAATGAATCTTTTCATTTTATTAATTGTTTTTTCGGTGAGTGGGGGGATTTTTAAGTTGTATTTCTCAAGAATATCTACAGCTTCGATTGTTGATCCACCTCCAATTCCAATAACTCCCACATTACGAGTATTGGGTAACTTAATTAGATTAAAAGCAGAAGCCAAGGCGGCTAATTCATTTGAATTATTTACTATACAACACCCTGTTTGTTTACCTACAGCTTTCCAAATTGCGTTATTCCCGGCTAAACCGCCAGTATGAGAAAGTATTGCTTTTTTAGTTGCTTCTCCGTATCCTACTCTCCATAATATAACTGGTTTCCTGTTTAGATTGCATTTTTGTACTATTTTCATAAAATTTCTTCCTTGCTTTATGGATCTTAAATTTTCAATGTACAATCCAATGATTTTTGTTTGATCATCATGTAAAAAATATTCTAAAAATTCTACTGGCGATAAATCTAAAGCATTTCCAATTGATATAAATTTTGAAATATAAAGACCATAGGACACACCTAATTGAGCTAAATTTTGAGCAATTCCACCAGATTGAAAGATTCCGCTAAAGTTTCCTGATTTACGGGATTGTTCAAATGCAAAATAAAGTCTTCCTTTTGGATTGTAAACACCAATACAATTTGGTCCAATTATTCTAATATTGTATTTCTTAGCGATATGTAGTACTTCTTTTTCTAGATCTTCATTTCCAACTTCCCGAAAGCCCGAAGCAAAAATAGTTACAAATGGTACTTCTTTTTGACCAATTTCTTCTAAAATTTTTGGACATAATCTTGCTGGAACAGCTAAAATTACATAATCAATTGAATCTGAAATTTCTAAAATTGAACTTTTTATTTCATATCCATATAATTGTTTTCCGCTTAATCGAGGATTAAATAAATATATTGGCCCTCGGTATCTATTTTTCAAACATCGAACGAAAAAGCCACCACCTGACGGATTGTGGCTTGCTCCAATAATCCCAATAGATCTTGGAAAAAAAAGTTTCTCGAGGTTTAAACCATCAGTATTATTAAATGATAACATGTTTAAAATTGATAATTTTTTTATTATGGTAATATATTTAATATAATTAATCTGCTTTGTGTTAGAACTTTTTATACTTGCTCTAAATCATTAGTTATGATTCCATCAACGTCAATTTTTACCATTTCTTGTATATATAACACATCATTTAAAAAACAAACATTAACTGCAAGATGATTTTCAGGTATAGATATAACAAATTCCTCATTTATCTTTTAAAATAGGGAGAACTGGAAAGAATTATTATCGATTTCTTTTTGTATTAATTTTGTTACCATTCGAGAAGATTGAACTTCTAAATAAGTTAATAGTCCTAACTTTAAATTTAATTCTTATTCTTGGAGTTTTAATAACTCCCTAAATAAAAATAAGCTAATGATTTTCATCTTTATGAGATTTTCTTGGCTTATTAGCTTTTTAAGTTCATTACAGAAACCAGGGACTTCAGGAATTCGATGCTCGCCTACAACTGTTCTTAATGTTTTAATCTTTCCAGAATAAAGCCCATTTCTTACCGTTGGAATTGATACCCCTAACCGCTGAGAAGCTTTTTCAATTCGATACAGTTGGTCTCCTAAAAACTCACTCATTATTATATCAAATTATATTACTCTCATTTAAAATATATGAGTCCCCTTAACTATCAATGGTCTATCATCAAATTTTTGTCTTTAAACTTTATGAATTTCAACATTACATAAAAGAGATTTAAATTAATTTTATAAAATAAATCATATTAATGATTTTTTTACAATAAATTGTAAAAACTTGTATACTATTATTCTTTTATTTAAATGTTTATTTAAATAAAACATCATTTTAGTAAAGCCAAAATCCTTTTTCCGTTAAATTTCTGTTTGTTTACGTTGTTTTTAAAGTTTATCTGGCTTTTTCCCAAACAAATTCCCTATAAGTAATTAATAATTTGAACACAAAATTTTTTTGTTCGTACAACCAACACATAATCTGAAAATATGGTTAAATTTATAAATGTCTAACGTCTTTTATATTTCTGATAACGTTAAAATTGAATAGAATAGGTTAAATAAACCGATAAGTTTAAGTATTTAAAAGAACAGCAAATAGAAGTGAGCTCGAGAATATGAAATTCTGTCCGAATTGTGATAACATCTTAATCCCAAAAAACAAGAAATTGTTCTGTAAAGCATGTAATGAGGATGTCGATTTAGATGTTTCAAAAACAAGTGATTATAAAATAGTTAAAAAGATTAAACATGATGACAAAGAAATTGCCCCGATAGTTGTGAAGGGAGGCTTGAAGAATGAGAGAATTTCATCTCAAGATCGAAAAGCTTTTGAAGAATTCTTCGGAAATGTTGAATCAGATAATTTTTAAATTCTTGTTTCATTGGGCATAGTTTTAGCGTACTTATCATTCCTTATTTTCTCATTATAAAATATCTAAATTTTAAACTTTAGCAATTTAAAGCTTTAAATCATTTGAGATATAACAATATAATTATAAGAAAAATTTCAACAAACAATTGAAAAAAAATCCTTATAAATGATATGTATGAGTGAAGAAAAGAAAAAGAAGAGATTACGTGGTTTTGCTAATATTGTCTCCAAGCAATTCGAACACTTAAATAAAAATGAGAAATTTAAAGAAAAATACAGAGACACTGAATTAAAACTTCTTTTAAATCCGAAAAATGGAAAATATGCTGCACTACTGGTAATTAATAAGGGTACTATTCAAGTTGAAGGAATACAAAACCAACCAAAAGAAAATCTTAAAAAAAAAAAGGTGGGTTGGGATAGTTTTATACAAGCTACGATAGAAATGTTCTTAGAACTTTTAAAAAGTGAAAACCTTTCAAAAGGTATGATAGCTAAAAAGGTATTAAGAAGAAAAATGAAAATTAGGGGCATTAAAAAAGGATTAGTTTTAATTCAAATATTGAAATTATAAATTAAGGTTAAAAATATGTGCCAAAGATACCATTCTTTCTCTTAATTTTTCATTATTTTTTTTATCTTTTAATGATTTTAAAATAACATCTTTGTCTTTTTCAGATATTTGCTCCTTGAATAAATCCAGAAATTCTATTAAAAAAATTACTTTTTTATGTGGATTTTTTTGAATTTTATTTAGATAACCATCAATTATATAATCCAAAGAATAATTTTTTTCCTTTTTATTATTTGAAATGATCTTTTCCTTTGTTCCCAAAATTTCTTGTAAGAGTGAATTATTATTTATGATATCTTGAGTAATTTCTTTTAATATATCTTTTCTTGATAAAATGGAGAGATTTGAGATGTATTCTTCCATATGTGAATTCTTTTTTTCAATTTCTTTTATCATCTCAAGAATTTTTTCTTTATTTCCTCTTTCCATATTAAAGTTTTGTCTAAATTTATATTAAAGTTTTGTCTAAATTTTTAAATTTAACTGAAAATAATTATGAATTAAGAAATGGCTATTAAAGAAGAAAAACTACGAAAACTCCAAGAGCTCATCGAGTATAAGTTTAAGAATGAAGAACTTTTAATTCAAGCCTTAACTACACCACAATTAGGAAATGAAATAGGGAAGCCTAATTATGATTTTTTAGAAACGTTAGGAGACGCTGTAATTAAAATAATTTTTATTTTAAAGTTATATCAAAGGGGTATAGAAGATTCTGGAACAATTACAAAAATAAAAGCTACACTTGAAAGTGATAAGGCTCTAAACGAAATCGCACAGAAAATTAAATTAGAGAATTATATTTTTAAAACTGAAACTCAAATAGTAAAAGGCACCAGGATTCTTGCGGATGTCTTTGAGGCATTATGTGGAGCTTTATTTCTTGACTCTGATTGTAAGCTAAATACAGTTAAAGAGAAAATAATTGATCGTTTTTATGAAGATTTAGATTTTATTATAAAAGATACAATGATATTTAGCAAAAATGTATTATTAGAATACTTGCAAGAAAAATTTAAAACAAATATATTAATTGAATTAAAGTATGAAAAAAGTGGGCTTGAGCATGATCCAATTTGGATTGCTAAAAATCCTATAATTTTAGAGAAAGATAAAAAAATTAAACTTATAGAAATACCAAATAATTTAAAATCAGAAAAATTCATAAAAAAGAAAGATGCTGAAAAAGATATATATTTCAAAATTCTTGAATATTTAAAAAAAAAAAATTAAGAACCACAATGCTCGTTAATTTAAGGTTATTAGAGAATTATGAATTCTTTAATTTGATCACCAAATTTTTCACTCCTAAGAAGAAATGAATTTCTTTTTAATTTAGATTTTAATATTTTAACTTACAAATCTTGTTTGTACTTGTTCATATAAATTTTGCTTATAGACTGTTCTTAATCCAATAAAAGAACCAAAAGCATAAAGAATTAGCGGAGGAATAGTCAACACCATAATCGCTGTGGTACCGAAAATTGTTTTAAGAGGAAATTCTTCTTGATATACTTCTGACATCTCTAAAGTTAATGGATAGGTGAAAATAAATGCTAAAATAATAGGGAATAATCCTTGAAGTAAATTTTCAGATAAAATCATTATGAACACCTTTTTTTTCGGATAACCTAACGAACGGAGTATGCCGTATTCATAATTTTTATCATAAATGTTCATAACAGAGTTATAAAATACAATAAAAAATGAGATAATTAATGTATATCCCGCAATAACATGTAATACCATAGAAAAATTGTCTATGAACTCCCTAGCTTGATCATTCATTTCTTCTATATCAAATATAAGCTCAATATTTCCTAATTCATAAATCTGATCTATTAGATTATCCTTATTTCCTTCCGGTTCAAGAATGATATAAAGCCCATCAATAACATTTGTATTATTATGAAGGACCCTTTTTCCAGCCTCTAGTGTTATATAAGAACTCATTATAAAATCTGCATGAATTCCAACTATTTCAAATGTCAGGTTTTCTCCCCAAGCATTTTGAATAGTTAACATATCTCCAATCTTTTTATCAAGTTTTAATGCATCTACAGATGAAATAACAATCTCATCATCATTTTTTGGAATCGAATTTTTATTACTAGATCCTTTCCAGGTGAAATAATGAACTTTAGTATCCATTAAATTTTGTCCTTGTATAATAAGATTTAAGTTTTCTTTCCCTTCAGCAGTTACTATTCCTTTTGTATAAATTTCGCTTTCCCTTGTATCATCAATATTTTCTATATTTTTTACAATATTATCCGGATTTGACATATTAGCGGGAGTTTGAAAGATTACATTTAAATCCCATATCTCATTAGCTTTAATTTTAACTTTTGAATTCTTAAATGTTCGATCTACATTATAATACATTGTATCAAGTAAATTTTCTGTAGATGAAACAATTAATAAGGAGAATGTCATTGCTGCTATCGTGAAGAGTATCCTTTTCTTATTTCTAAATAGGTTCCGAATTACTAATTTAATTGAAATAAATCGCGATCTAGAACTTTTTTTTACTCTTTTTATTTTATATGTTACCTCTGCTTGTTCATAAATTAGTTCCGCGATTATTTTCTTACTGATCTTCCAAATTGAAAAAAAAGTACTCAAGAAAATAACTATTGAACCAATTATTATTCCAATATAAATTATTCTTGTAAGGAAAATAAAAGGAAGCTCAAAGCGGGAAAGGTAAACTATTTCTGAAAGCGTTTCATCTACCATTACATAACCCAGTGTGTATCCAACAAGTATACCAAATGGAATTGAAACAATAGCTATTATAAAAACGTTAAATAGAAAATATCTTATAATATCTTTCTTTGTATAACCAAGTCCAAATAGGATTCCAATTTGCTGCTTTTGCCCATAAACATATCTATTGAAAATTACATATATAATAATACCTCCCAATGAACCTGTAAACAATAACAAAATATTCATAATTTCTTTAGTATCCCTTAATACTACTTCCATATAGCTGAAAGCATATAAATCCTCAAATTTTTCAGCCATTTCAACGTTAACATTCAAATTATCAAAATAATTCATTACAGCACGATTTCCTTCTGTATTATTGCCTTTAAATGTAATTACAACATTATTATAATCTATTTTTTGAAGGTATAAAATCGATAAAGTTAAGTCTTCTACTGTAGTTGAATTATACCAATTATAATAACTAATAATATAATTTTTAACAGTGTTTTTTGAAAGATAAGATATTACTATTGATCCTTCAAGTGGCATTGAATATTTGGGGCTACTTGACATTATTCCAAATTCTGGAGTGTTACATAAACCCATTATTTCTATTTCAGCATCATTTAAACCATCAATATGTATTTTATCCCCAATATTTAACTCATTTATATCTGCAAATCTTTTATCTATAACAGCACTTAGATTGTTAACCTCAGGATCAAAATTTTCTCCCGACTGTATCATATAATCATAAACTTTTGGTTTTTTTAAATCAGTTTCATTATAATCTAAACCGATGAGTGAAATAAACTTTCGATCCCTTTGATTAGATAAAACTAGATTTGTCGTCCAGATTAACCTTCCTGTATATTCATCAACTTCCTCAAGATCTTGTAAACCATCTAATTGAGATTGATTAATCCAACTCCCTTCTGCTAAATGATAAGTATAATCTGCATGATTAACATCATCAAAATACTTATTTAACATAGGCATAGCTACATGAACACCATAATATAGCCCTAAACCTCCACCTAAAGTAAAAATAATAGTTAAAATAATTAAATAACTACGCCAACCTAGATTTTTAAAATCTTTTATTGCTTTTTTTAGGATAATATCCATTTTTTTATGATATCCCTTACTTTATATCATTTCCATTTTTGTAAAATGGAAAGTATTCTATTTAATAATCATACCATTTTCTAAACGTATCGTTTTAGTAGCAAACATATCTGCAATGTGTAAATTATGTGTAACCATTATAACGGTAATACCTTCCTTTTCATTCACTTCTTCCATCAATTTTATAATTTTTTCTCCCGTATTTGTATCTAAGTTGCCTGTTGGCTCATCGCATAAAAGAATGAAATTTCGCCCTACAAATGGGATTTTTGCTAATGCTCTTGCTATTGCCACTCGTTGCTGTTCTCCGCCACTAAGCTGAGAGGGATAGTGATATAATCGATCTTCAAGTCCTACTTTTGTTAAATAATCCTTAGCGATCTCATATGTATCTAATTTCTTTTTTAACTTCTTTCTGAGAATATCTATACCAATAATTATATTATCTAACGCATTTAATGCAGGAAATAAATTAAAAAATTGAAAAATAAAACCAATTCTATTACGACGATAATCAGTAAATTTTTTTTGATTAAAATTTTGAATATCCTCTCCAAAAACAGTTAAACGCCCTCCCATTTTATCAGGAGATGTTATACCTCCTAACAAATTAAGTAAAGTAGTTTTTCCTGATCCTGACGGACCTAAAACTACAATTCTTTCCCCCATTGAAACATTTTCATTTAAATTTTTCAATGCCTCAACCTTGACCTCACCTGAGATATATGTTTTTGAAATATTTTCAATTTCAATTGCTTTTTGATCTGCTTTTGACATATTAAATATTCCTTATTTTGAAAAATTGATATAATTTCTTATAGAAAAAATAAAAAGTTTATTTAATAAATGTTTTTTTCTAACAATATTAATATAATTAAGCCATTTTGTCTAATATTAAATAATAGATTTTGCTCTCTTAAATAAAGTCATCGATCTTGAATCTTTTATAAAGATCTCATTTTTATTTTCTAATAAAGAAAAATAAATATAGAACAAATTTTTGTTTGCTATATATTATTATCTTAGCTATTCATCAAAATAGAATTCTTTAGCCAACAATCTATAATGAAGATATTCCGGCAAATATTTTAAACCTACTTCTTTATTTTATGTTTTAGTATACAAAAAACTTAAAAATTTTAAGAAATATTACTTTTCCTTAAGAAATTTTATTAATTTCTTTAAAGCTTTGCCTCTATGAGAAAATTCATTCTTTTCTTCAGTTGAAAGCTCAGCAAAAGTCTTATTTGGAATCTTATCAGGAATAAAAATAGGATCAAAACCAAATCCACCCTTTCCAATAATATTTTTCGAAACTTTTCCTTTTACGCAACCGTCAAATAATATTACTTTTTCTAATGGTTTAAAATAGAAAGCTATAATCACAGAAAAATACGCTTCTGATTGATCAAAGTCATTAATTAACTTAAGCAAACCTTTATTCCCAATAGTTTTAAAAACATAAGAAGAATATGCTCCAGGAAAACCGTTAAGAGGTTTATCTACAAAAAAACCCGCATCTTCTATAAAAAAAGAGCCGTTTATATCTTTTTTTACACTCTCTAATTTATGAAGGGCTACTTCCTTTATTGTGTCTGCTTGGATTTCAATTGTTTTAACTTCTTTTTGTTTTAAAATATAATCGACATTTTCTTTTTTAAAAAATTCTAGAACTTCATTAAATTTATGGATATTTCCAGTTACAAAATATATTATCTTTTTCTTATCTTTCATAATTATAATAAAATCATATTTGTAACTCTAAAATGTTTCATTAAAACAAAAAAGTATTCAAAAATCTATATTGTGTCTATTGACTAAATATAATGTTCACTATGTTTCTGAAGAAGCTAACACTTCTTTATTCTAAAATTGTATTGAACATATTAATTGGTTTTATATTAATACCTCATCTAGTGGTTGAAATATGTTTTGCTTTAAATCACTACATTTAAGTTATATCGCAAGAATAAGGTTATTTAGTGTTACAGGTTCTAATCCCCTGAATGTGATAGAATTAAAGCAATCCTGGCATAATAACCCCAGGGAATTTAATTTAAAGAGAGAGGAGTTTGAAATACTATACAATCGTAAAAAAACTCTTCTTTATACATTTGTTTTACGTATTAGTCTAATTATCTTATTTTTGCTTTATTTGCGATTCTAATCAATAAAATAGATTTATATTAAACTATTTTAGTTTTAAATAAAATTTTTATCTAATTTTAAATTGACTTTCCATTTGGCTTATCTTCAATGTAGTATTTAGTATTTTAATTATTTAATAAATACTTTTTAAGATAAAAACACGATTTTATTCTAATATTGAAATATTAAATTCAAAAATTTTATTTTTGAGAGTTCATTTCAGATTACATTGGGTTATTAAAAACTCTATTTTTCTAGTGGTATTATGGCACGAATGCATTCAAGGAAGAAAGGAAAGTCAGGAAGCACACGTCCTGCAAGATTGGAAAAACCAGTATGGATTGAATTGTCCGCAGACGAAGTCGAAACTGAAGTTGTTAAATTAGCGAAAAGAGGGTTCTCAAAATCAATGATAGGAACTAAAATGAGGGATTCTAGGGGTATTCCATTAGTAAAAGTTGTAACAGGTAAAAAAATAAGCGAAATTCTTGAGAATAATGATATTAAATATCCTCTTCCAGAAGAACTTTCAAATTTAGTTAAGAAGGCTTTAAATATTAGAAAACATCTTGAAACAAATCATAAAGATCTAGAAGCTAAAAAAGGCCTTAATAGAACTGAATCAAAAATCTATCGTTTGATTAAATATTACAGAAAGAAAGGAAAAGTCGAAAAAGAATTTAAATATGATCCAGAGAAAATTAGAACGCTAGTAGCAAGATAAGAGGATAATCTTATGAGTCAAAAAGCTAGAAAAAAAAAATTGAAATCAAAAAAAGTTTCTTTCAAAGATAAACACTGGTATCAAATCATAACTCCTAAGATATTTAATTTCAAACCCATTGGAGACATAATGGGTACTGAAAATACTTTAGTAGGACGCCAAATTGAGTCTCTCCTATACGATTTTACTAATAAATATTCTGATATTAGTTTGAAGCTAAAATTTAAAATAATAGATGTTAATGATGAAGCGAAAAAGTGCAATTCAATATTCATAGGACATCAATATACAAATGATTTTATCAGATCACTGGTTGGAAGAGGGAGTACCAAAATACAAACTATTATTAACTTAACAACTAAAGATAAATTTATATATCGAGTAACGATAATTTGTACAACGATAAAAAGAGCTCGAAGTAGTCAGCAGATTTTAGTAAGAAAAATAATGAGAGAGATATTAAGAGAATTTGCTAAGGATTTAAATCATGAAAAATTTATTGCTGGAATGGTGTATGGAGAATTTCAACATCAAATCAAACGAGTGGCAAAAACAATTTATCCGCTAACAAATTCTGTGATAGCTAAGAGTAAACTTATATCAATTCCCCAAGGAGGGGAAGATAAAGAAATACCCGATGATCAATTCGAAATAGTAGAAGTAGATATAAAAAGATCTAGAAAATCGGAAATAAGAAGATCCGAAAGAATTAATGTGAAATAATTAGCAGCTAAAAATAAGAGTAAAACTTCTCAGTTCCGATTACAAATTTTTCTCCTTTCATAAGAGAAATCTAATTTTTCTTTAATCTAAATTAATAATCAAATTCAGATATAACTTCTTTAAGATGTTCCGTTAAATGCTTAAATTGTTTTAAATCTCCTGAAAATTCTTTTTTAAATATAGGTTCTAAAGTTAATTTAGCTTTCATTTGTTTAAAAAGGTCTCTGAGTTTGAAAAAATCTCCTGAAGCAACGAAATCTAATGAATACAAATTAATATTACCAAAAAAAATAATTTTTTCATTCTCTATATTTTCTTTATCAAAAATATGAATTTCCTTGATTTTTGTTTTTGTTCGAATTTGAGTATTCATTGAAATAGTCGCTAACATTGCAGAAAGATCGGAACTGAATAGTTCAATGTTTTCTTTAGTTTTTTCTCTATCTAATAAAAGATTCTTATCATATAATTGGGATAGAATAGGTAATCCTTGAGAAGAGATTCCAGTATATAGTATTGAATTTTGGGAACTATCTCTATTATTTTCATAGAAAATCTCTTCTTCTAACGGTTCTTGATATCTATCTTTTAAATAATTAGTGATTAGCTTTAAAATATCTTCAAAATTGGGTTCCTCTGATGCAAATTTTAATTCCTCAAGCTTGTGAAACTGCAAATTAACTTGTTTGCGAAATTCTTTTAACATTTTAGAAGCTTCTTGGGAACCTACATTAAAATTACCAATAATACAAAAGAACAAATTTTGGTTATTGTTTGTAATAATATGTTCAACAATAATTCTTTTTCTAACTTTTTTCTTATTTTTCAAACAGATTTTCTTCAGTCGCCAAGTATTTTTAGGATTTATACGTTTTAATAATTTATCTATAAATAAAACAATTTCAAAAGCGTTGTATCTCTTTTTTTTAGTGCAGAAAAGAATTTCATCTTCTAAAATAATAGAAAAAGCAGAGATCATAGAAAAAAAACTTTAAGGAAGTATAAGATCAATTAATAAGCTTTAATATATATAAAAATTATCGATCATATTAATTTTTTTTTATTTCAAATTGAGGTTACGAAATATTTTCATTTTTGCTTTAATCAAGAAACATTCTAAAAAAGGAAGAAAAAGTCCGTTATTGGCAAGAGAAAAATCCGTGCTTATTTATTATGCAAGATTAAACAATTTTCTCGTTTTTTCAACTGTACCAGAATCAAATTTCTTAAATAAGGCATAAGCAGCAATTGGTACTATACAACCGCAATTGTCACATAATAGTGGTGAATTTCCCATGACACAAAACTTTTGTTTTCCATCAGGATAGAAACTTTTTATTTGACCGGTTTTAAATATGCAATGTGGTACAAATTCTTTTGATAGGTATAATTCTAACATTTTTTTTGAATAACAAATAAAATTTCCATATTCACGCATTACTTTTAAAATGCCTTTAATTGTCTTTTTTAATATATTTCCTTTTAATAGTAATGGGTTGTTAGGATAACCCGTATACAATAAAAAAACAAATCCAGAAGCACCATTATCGTGAGCAATTTTAACAATTTCTTCAATTTCCTTATGGTTTAAAATCATGATGGTTGATGTAACAACCGGTTTGCTTTCCCGAATATTTTGTATGACTTTATCAAAAATTTTCGCACCTCTTATCTTATTATGAGTTTCCTTAGTACCATCTATACTCACCCAGTATTTTGGTTGTTTATATCCATTAAATCGAGGTAGTTTTATAATTCCATTTGATACAACTTGAACTGAGGGGAAAATTTTAATCGCTTCTTTTATAACATCCATTCTCAAAGTAGGTTCTCCACCGGTTAAGACAGCTATTTTTGTTCCTAAATTTCTATGATATTTAAAAAGCTTAATCCAATCTTCGTTAGATAATTCTGTTCTGTTATTTTTTAATTCAGCTGTTGATGAGAAAAAATAACAATGATTACATTTTAAGTTACATTGCCAAGTTAAATCATAATTCACATATAATGGAACTTTTCTTACTATTGATTGTAAAAAAGATGGTCCCATGGAAATAAAACTTATTATATTTTCCGCACTAATTAACCCCATTATTATAAATATAAGATTCGATGCTTTAAAAATAAGTTTAGAAATATAATTAATTCAGATTTTGATTATACCTTATTTTTTGATCCCCAAATTTGTTTTGATCTTATTAATTAACTCCCAGCATGAACTTTTACGTATCGCTTATCTTCTTCCATTAAGATAAAAATGGTTTGAAGGCAGATTTTCCCAATTTACAAATGTATGTTTTGTGATACTCGAAGATTATAATGATTAAATCTATAAGTATAAATTTTATTAAAATTAAATACATTAACAACTTAAACATTATCATTTAAATTAATATGGATACATTAGAACAGATAGAAAGAGATAGTATTAGTAAAGCTGCTGAATTACTCTTTAATTCAAAGCACGCTATAGCTTTAACTGGAGCAGGAATATCAACTGAATCGGGGATCCCTGATTTTAGAGGGGATGATGGTATTTGGAAGAAGTACCCAATTGAAACGTTTGGTGCATTGGAAAGTTTTCTAAAAGATCCCTCTAAATTTTGGAAAATGGCAGAAGAAATAGCACCAACTCTATTTAGTGCAGAGTCAAATCAAGGCCATTATGCGCTAGCTGCACTTGAAAAAATGAGAATTAATAAAGCAATTATAACTCAAAATGTTGATGGACTGCATCAAAAAGCTGGGGCTGTCATTGTGTATGAAGTACATGGAAATATTAATAGATTCACTTGTTTAGGATGTCGTGCTAGTTATAAAAAAGAACAAGTTCTAAATAAATTGAAAAGTGAAAAAAATACTCCCCCTTCATGTGATTATTGCGGAGCTCCATTAAAACCATCTGTAGTTTTATTTGGAGAAAACCTTCCAAATTTTGAAAAATATATGTCAATAGATTTAGCTAAAAAGTCAGATGTAATGTTAATTGCTGGATCCTCCCTAACTGTATCACCAGTTTGTGATTTACCCCTATACACATTAAATGAAAAGGGGAAATTAATAATTGTAAACGATGAACCTACATATCTTGATGAACGTGCTGAAGTAGTTATTAATAATAAAACGGGAATAATTTTGCCTTTAATTGTAGAGGAAATAAAGAAAATAAGGGTGGAACACGAAACTTAAACTCATATTGGCGTGAAATATTAACTGAAATCTATATTTATTACCCATGATAACTGAAAATATTATTATTAAAGACTGGAGAAAAATCGATTTATCTTTTGGATTAATATATCCAAATATTTATAGGATTGGGATGTCTTCCTATTCTATTAGACTTCTTTATCACTTAATAAATTCTTATGATAATATAGCATGTGAACGGATTTTTTTACCTGAAAATATAAAGTTAAGATTTCCTGCTTCTATAGATTATTCTTCGATAAATAATTTGCGTTCCATTGAAAATAAAGTATTACCAATTGATTTTGATATTTTAGGTTTCTCACTTCACTTTGAAAATGATTTTAAAAATATTCTATGGATATTAGAGAAAGCAGATATTCCTATAACCTCTCAAGAACGTCAAACCTCGATAGTTAAAAGAAAAAAACATTTTCCGATAATCATAGGAGGAGGTCCAGTTGTTACTTCAAACCCGATGCCATTTAGTAAGTTATTCGATGTTCTATTTATTGGTGATTCAGAACCGAATTTAAAACTGTTTTTTAATATTTTCCTTGATTTAACAAATAACAAGATTACTAATGATGAATTTTTAGAAAAAGCTATGAAAATTGAAGGAATCTTTATTCCCTCGCTAAGAAATAAAGTCCGTAGAGCAGTACTAAAAAATTTAAATGATTCACCAAATCCTACTTTTCAATTAATGTCTAAATCTTCAGAAGAAAGAAATATTTTCCAGGAAAATTTTTTTGTTGAAGTAAATCGTGGCTGTCCATATCAATGCAAATTTTGTATATCATCATTTCACAATTCTCCATTAAGAAATCGAACACTTGAGGATATTATGCACATCGTTGAAGATGGAATTAAATATTCCAATTTCGAAACCATAAGCCTTATAGGATCCTGTGTATCTTCTCATCCTAAATTTGAGCAAATTTGTGAATTCATAATTAATACAGGAAAAAGATTGACAATTCCTGCTATACGTATTGAGCATTTAAATAGAGAATTAATCCAATTATTAGAAAAAGGAAATATCAAAACAATTACCATTGCTCCAGAAACGGGTTCAGAAAACTTAAGATATGGCCTTGGGAAAAAGATATCAAATAAAAAAATTCTATCGATTTTAACTCAAATTAGAGATTCTCGTATTAAGAATGTAAAAATGTACTTCTTAATGGGTTTACCAAATGAAACTGATAGTAATATTCACGATATCATTATTTTTTTAGAAAAGATTAATAAGTTAGGGTTTGAAAAAAACTCTCTTAGAATTAACGTAAATCCTTTTATTCCAAAATTAAATACTCCATATGAAAAAGAAATAAATTTTTACCTCGAAAAAAATATCAATGGTTTAGTAGAAAAGTATAAGGTATTAGAAAGGGAATTAAAGAAATTTTCTTCCATAAAACTCAAATTCAAAAATTATAAAATGATTATCAAGAACGCAAGACTTCAAACAATGATTTCTTTAGGAGATCAAAAGATTTCAGACCTTCTTTTAAATTATTATTATAATGGTGCTAATTTTAGTGCACTCCAAAAAGCCGAGAAAGATATGAAGTTTTCTATGGATGAATATTTGTTAAAAATAAAAGAGTCTTATAGCCCTTGGACAATGTACTTGGAAAATTAAAAAAAATAAAAAAAAATTAGTCAATTTCTTTAAAAACTTTTTTCACAGCCCCACAAACTGGACATTTTTCAGGTAGGTTTCCTTCGTGTGTGTATCCACAGACAGGACATATAAAAAGATCATTTTTGTCCAAATCGTTACCGTTCTCAACTGCTTCAAAAGCAGCAGTATATAACTTATGATGAACTTTTTCTACCTCATTAGCATAATCGAATGTCCTTTCAGCATCTTTATTAGCTTCATTCTTAGCATCTTTCAGAAATTCAGGGTACATCTTACTAAATTCATAATGTTCACCTTCTATTGCTGCTTGTACATTTTCTTTTGTTGATTTAATGCCACCAAGGACTCTAAAATGATTATGAGCATGAACTGTTTCTGCTGCTGCTGCTGCTCTGAAAACTTTTGCGATTTGAGGAAATCCCTCCTTATCAGCTTTTTTAGCAAAAGCTAAGTATTTGCGATTTGCTTGCGATTCTCCAGCAAATGCCGCCTTTAAATTTTCTTCTGTTTTTGACATTACACATTCACATTAATTGAATTTTTTATTTTAAGATTATACTCAAGAGTTTTTTAACTTAGTTTTTATAATTCATAAATTTTTCATAAATTAAGTGGATATATAACAAGTCTATTTTCTCGTAAATCCTTAATTATTTTTTTTTTTTTGAGGAATTAGGATTTTGTGCCAACAAATTTTCTTCTAAATATAATATTCGGAGCGATGAGAGTTCTGATATTGACTCTGAGAAAGCTATAGGATACAAAATATATTTTCTAATAATTAATTTTTAAATGGAACTAAAATTTAGATTATTTTAACTTGAAACGATTTGTATAATAGATTGCGCAATTTTATTTAAGTAGCATTCGGCTACTCCAAATTTTACATGCGAATTAAAAACAAGAATGATAAAATATTTATTCAGAATATATTCGGAAAAGATAAATCGTTTATCTTTGAAGGTGTAAAAAAGCTTTAAGATTGAATTATTATAGATTTTAACACGAAAGTCGAATTCCTTTAAAAATTTTTTCAAATCTATTTTATTAAATGAAGTGAATATAACTTTCCCTTTATCGCTTAAAAGAATAGTACCATTAATTTCATCTACTAACTTTAATTCTCTCATGTATTCTATAATTTTTTCTCCTGATTTTAGAACAAGCTCATCACTTAATATGTTATCTATTATATTATCAATAACTTCATTTAATTCACTATCAAACATAACTTCACTATCTATGTCAATTTTTTTTTTTGTTATATAAGCCATAAGTCGCGGATTAATTTTTGAAATAATTTCTCTTAAAAACATCTCGTTTTCAATTGAATCGCATAATATATTATAATTTATAATACCTCTTTCAAAAATAACAAATTTCACATCTCCCATTTCGATAGTTCGAAATTTTTTTCCAATCATCTCTTTAGAAAAAGACATTAAAGCAGTAATAAAGGGTGATACTAAATTTTCCTCCATCTTATAATAACTTGTAAAATCCTTTCCATAAAAACAGATTCCAGATCGATTAAAGATGAATAACTTATGAATATTTAAATTCTCGTACAATCTTTTTTTCTTATAATGTGCAGGTGATGGATTGTGTATCAACATGTTATACTATTGAAATAAAACTATAAAAAGCACAAAGTTACTTTAAAGAGTTGAATTGATCATTTTATCTCTATATATTTGAACACCATGGATGTTAAATTTTATTGGTAGTATTTGAAACCTATTCCTAACTAATATATTTTTGTTCCGTTATTTTTAATCTTAATTGAATTTGACCAAGATTCTTTATTAAATAAAATAATATTCAAACTCTAATAGATCTTCCTAAATTTATGATTTATTTTAAATTGGAGCAAAAACTTTAGTAAATTGTGAATTTACAAAAATTGGATTTAGAGCGAGATTATTCATCATTTATGATGATCAGATCTTAAAGTTTAAAAGTAAGAAAGACAGAATACTATTTAAAATATAATTTTTATTTAAATCATATTTAAACCAGTATTGGAGGAATAAAAAAAATGGCTAAAAAAGGTGCTGTTGACGCTCTTTTTGTGAAAAGTAAAGTTCGAGAATATATTAAAGGTCAAGGATGTAACACAAGTGGTGATGTGATTGATGGTCCCGCACTTAATGACGCAATTATTGATGTTCTCGATAAGGCAATCAGAAGAGCTAAGGCAAATAATAGGAAAACAGTCCAAGAGAAAGATTTATAAATTTTTGTATTAAATTTAAATTGTTTTTTTTTCTTTATTTTATTAATATTTTTCATATCCATATTTAAAAAATTACTAATTCTTGAGTGTTTTGGAATTTAAATCTCTAAAAGTAGATTTAACAATTAACACACACAACCCTCAATTAATAAATAAAGAATAAAAATTCCTTTCAAAATCGCCTTATACCTAATACTTTTTCTAAGAGTGAAGGAATTTTTTATTCTTATTTTTCTCTTTCTCTTATAGGGACATTATCAGCAATAAAGAATCCTAAAGATAATACAATTTTTAATCTTTGTAATCGATCTTTTAACTTCTTTACATCATTGTATGACCCAGATACAGCAATAATTTCTAAACACCGATTATATTCAAGATGAACATGCATAGTAGAAATTATAATATTATGAAAGTGATGTTGGATATCAATTTTTAAGATTTCATCTGTTTGTTGAACATTTGCATATGTTGTTCTTGAGTTGTATTCATGATCATGGTTGGAACCAAGTAGGTGTTCATGAGAATGTTCCTCTGTTGAATCAAAATGTTCGTGAGTCATCATTAATGTTATGCAACCTACTATATTTTCCGATCCGACAGATAAAGTTTCTTCTTGTGTCATAAGTAGGTGCATTGATTTTCGGATGGCATCAGATCGTGAAAGTCCTATTTTATTTCTAAATTCCTCAAACTTCTCATATAAATCAGGAGGAAGAGAAATTGTGAACCGTTTATATTCTTCCATGTTAGATAATTATGTATTTAAAATATGAACATAAAATAATTCAAATTATTTTCTTATAAAAATTGCTATTGGTACACTAGCCTCTCGCCATTGTGCAATTTTATTCTCCCCGCTAAACATTTTTAATTTAGCTCTTCCATGGTCCCCGATTATTATCATTAGTGAATTTTTCCTTAACTGTTTATAATTACCGAGTATCCACTTATCAGTTCGATTAAGTAATTTTTCTATTAAAACCTCTGGGGTTCTTTGTTTTAATTGTTGTTGTTGCTTATGTAGGTTCTCAAAATCTAAATAGTGCATCCATGATAGATGATTTGTATTAATTACTTGAGCACTTTGAACCCATGTTGCCATATCCGTTTCTTTAGGAATAGAATTTGTCCCTCCATCATATCTTTCTATATCTCTCTTTCTTCCGACAAACGCGGAAGTTTTACCAGCAGCATTTATAGCTCTCAACAGATGAAAACCATTTGGTTCAATATCAAAACCCCCATATATTAATTGATGCAAGACTCCGAGTGTATATGGATTGGTTGTAGAAAGGAGTAGCATTACTTCTGCATGTGTAATTAGGAAGGCGGGTTTTAAATAGGTTATCTCAAATAATCCAAAATTGTCAATCAAATTAATTGTTATACGATCTATTCCTTTATAGGCTTCTACAATTTGTTTTATGGATTCTGGAATAATATTTTGAGGATATTCAATATTTAATAGCTTTAAAATGGTTGCGGGTAGTTGATTCATATAACACTTTAAAGTTACCAATTCACTCATATTATTGATATAAGTATAAGGTATTAAAAAATTTAACAAAATATTAAATCTGGAAAATTTACAATGCTTGAGGAATTACAGGTTATAGAAAATAATTTAAATTCACTTCCAAACTCCATAGGAAATTTGACGCAGCTTAGAATTTATATCGGCTTATATCGATGCATTCGGTAATGCACAGATGGCTTCAAGAGAACGCCTTATGGTTGTCTCAAAATGCCCCCCATCATTAATCCAGGAGAAGACAATGTTGCTAAAGTTAAAAATATTTATGAGAGCAACGATACCATTAGAGCTTTCAGATCTTTTGAATTAGAACATGACCCAAGTAAAATTTTTAACTTACTTAGAGAGGGGATCGGTGCTTGGGCTGGAAAACCCGTCACAAAACCAATTTACGAAAATGAGAAACCCTTTAGAGCTGAAGTATATTATTATGTTTTAAACCAAAACATAGACTCAAGTTTAGGTCATAAAGAGCAAATTATCATTAAAATCCGAGTAGATGAGGAAAGAAATATTGCAATGCTCAACATTGGTGCTGAAAAGAATCCAACCGTCAATGGTGTTTTAACGCACATTTGGGAACTAGCAAATACACGCTTTGGTGAGAGTTTTGGTTTTGATTTTATGTCCTTACATTGCCCCGAATGTGGTGGTTCTCTTGATAATATGGACAAAAGCCATAAAATTGTAAAGTGTAGATACTGCGGAGTAGAATTTGAGAAATTGGCTTTAAAGATATCTTGAAATAATCGGAAATAAAACCCATTTTTTTTTTATCTTATTCCTTAATTGGATAGTACAGTACTAACATCTTTTTATTGTAAACAACAATCAACAACTCATCCACTAATTGAATATTATGAAGATGGTCTACTTATATAGTAGGAAGAGTCAAAAAACTAGATTAAAAGCATCTTTTAGAGGGTTTTTCAGATTTCTTGCAAAACCATGAAATTAATGATAAAAATTCATTTACATTCGTATTAAATTTGTCTAAGTGATATTCATCGATCCTTCCTATAAGGTTCGTGGGAGTCCCAGTTTTGGCATCCTTAAATATTACTTCACACAATATTCCCCGTTTCATAGTCATACGGTTTTCATATCTTAGATCTTTTTAA
>SDBT01004223.1_pt1 | contig 24484 bp, 19 predicted proteins | sample 2277101 | NCBI WGS metagenome assembly SDBT01 (sample SAMN10404973, study PRJNA504765) | marine sediment metagenome | isolation source: marine sediment core GS10_PC15, 103 cmbsf | place: Arctic Ocean: Southern Knipovich Ridge | collected 2010 | reverse complement strand
AGGCACAAGTGGGTGATGCTGCAGAACTCGATGTCCGTCTTCTCCACCATCTGCTGAATGAGATTCCAGATGGTGTTCACCGCCGCCGACTGTAACTTGGCCAGGCCGGTGGACCGGGTGGAGTATATTATTCGGGCAATGACATCCTCCCCCAGGGATATCTGCCCGTTGTAATCGGAGGCCTCGGCGATTACTCCCCCGGTCTGCAGGTCTACCAGTTGGGTCGACACCGTGGTGGTCCCAAGGTCAACCGCTATAGCGGCCTGCCGGCGCGAGGTATCACCCTTCTCCATGCGGACCGCCCGGAGGTCCTGGCCCCGGTCCAGCACCGTTACCGTAACGTCGAAGCTTGAGGCCCTTATCAACCCCGGCAGCGACTGGAGCATCGGGTAATCCATGACAACGTCTTTCAGGTCCGCCAGCCTGGACAGCTCACGCTTGATGCGCTCGGCGTCACTCAGGTTATCCTCCAGGGTGGGCTTGTCCATCATGAGGTGGAACTTGGCGGTGGGTGGATTGAGTTCCCACTGTGGAAGGCGCTCCGCCCAGTCCTTGGCGGTCAACGTGTACCCCTTGAGAGGTATCGGGGGACGCCTGGTCAGCGCGCTCTTGTCCCCCAGTTGGGTCTCCAGGGGCACCCGTACCTCCAGGTCCGACTCGATGGTGGCACAGCAGGCCAGGACGTAGCCCTGCTTTACCTCCTCCTCGGTGAGCTTCACCCCCAGTTTCTGGGTCACCTCGCCTTTCTCGACGATGACCCGGCACTTGCCGCAGTAGCCCTCCCCTCCGCAGGAGGCGTTTATGTGAACGTCCGCCTTCATGGCCGCGCGAAGAAGGTTCTCCCCCTTGTCAACCTCCAGGCATCGGTCCTCGGGATGAAAACAAACCGTGCACTTCTCCATGCTCTATACTTCCTCTTCCCCCGGCGGCCGGCATGACGCCGGCCGCCTCGAGGGAACTCTGCCATGTCGCCTAGAAAAGTCCCACTATCCTGCCGTCCGCCTCGACATCGACCGCGTTGCCCGCGGGCTTGCTGGGAAGGCCGGGCATGGTCTTCATGTCCCCACAAAGCGGGAAGATGAACCCCGCGCCAACGGAGGGACTGATACTCCGGATAGGCAAGCGCCAGCCGGTGGGGCGGCCCTTCTTGGTCGGATCGTGAGAAAGCGAGAGATGGGTCTTGGCCATGCATAGCGGCAGCTTGTCGAAGCCCGCGTCGTTGAGGCGCTTGATCGAGGCCTCGGCCATCGGTGAGTAATCGACGCCTTCAGCCCCGTATATCCTGGTGGCGACCTTCTCTATCTTCTCCTTGATGGTGTCGTCCAGGCTGTAGAGGTACTTGAAGTCATGGGGCAACTCGCAAGCCTTGACCAGAGCCTCGGCCGCGGCGGTGCCACCCTCGCCCCCCTTGGCCCACACGTCGATGGGCTCGCAGAAGTCCGCTCCCGCCTTCAGGGCGATATCGTGCACCATCTCTACTTCCTTGTCGCGGTCGGTGGTCCTGCGGTTGATGGTGACCACCACCGGGATGCCGAACAGCTTCATGTTCTCGATATGCTTTACCATGTTTTCGCTTCCATCTTCCAGGGCCCCGTAGTTCTCCTTGGCCTGCACGTCCTCGGGGATGGGCCTGCCCGGTACCGCCGGGAACGCGCCGCCGTGCATCTTTAGCGCCCTGATGGTGGTGGTGATGACCACGCAGTCGGGGCGAATACCGTACTTCTCCATGGCCCTGACCTTGATGTCCATCATCTTCTCGGCCCCGCAGTCGGCTCCGAAACCGCTCTCGGTGACCACGTAATCCGCCAGCTTGGTGGCGATTATGTCGGCCACGACCGAGCTGTTTCCATGGGCGATGTTGGCGAACGGGCCGGCGTGCATGAAGCAGGCGTTGCCCTCCAGGGTCTGTATCAGGTTGGGGTTAATGGCGTCCTTGAGCAGGGCCGCCATCGCCCCGGAGCATTTGAGGTCCTTTGCGGTGACCGGCTTGCCGTCGTAGGTGTACGCCACCACTATGCGGTTCAGGCGCTCCTTCAGGTCCTCCAGGCCGTCGGCCAGCGCCAGAATCGCCATTACCTCGGAGGCAACGGTTATATCGAACCCGGTCTGGCGCGGGTAGCCGTTGGCCCTTCCGCCCAGGCCCACCACGATATCTCGCAGCGCGCGGTCGCTGATGTCCACGACCCTGCGCCAGGATATTGTCAATGGGTCGATGTTCAATGGGTTCTTAAGTAGGATGCTTGTGTCTATGTACGCCGCCAGGAGGTTGTTCGCGGCACCTATCGCGTGGATGTCACCGGTGAAGTGGAGGTTGATGTCCTCCATGGGGACCACCTGGCTGTATCCGCCGCCGGCGGCGCCTCCCTTGATGCCGAACACCGGGCCCATGCTGGGCTCACGGATGCATATTATCGCGTTCTTGCCGATCCTGTTCAGTGCCTCGGTGAGCCCTATCGAGGTAACCGTCTTGCCCTCGCCGAGAGGCGTGGGAGTGATGGCGGTTACGTCGATGTACTTGGCGGTGGGGTTGTTCTTTAGCCTGTCTACAACACTCAGCTTGACCTTGGCCTTGTACTTGCCGTAAAAATCGAGGTCATCTTCCTCGAGACCTATCTCTTTCGCGATCTCGGTAATCGGCTTCAGCTTCGCGGCCTGCGCAATATCGATGTCACTGGGTACTGCTGCCATTGCCCCTCCTTCTTGTCAACCATTTACCGGTCAAATCCGCTTAGAACGGGTAACTCCCGCCCTGAATAATCAACAAGACATCTTCGCCTGGGTATCATCCCTTTCCGCCTGCTCCTGGGCCATCTTCTCAAACATAAACACAAATATGGCCTCCCTTGCGGAGGCACGCCATCGGAAATTATATTAGATGCCCCCCCCTATTGCAAGCAAGGCCAAAAGGTATCCACGGGACGGCTTTTTCCCGCTGCGGGACAGCAGATTCAACGTCAACCGGGGTTTGACTACCCCGCCACCGATATGAGAGAGTTATGGCGCTTTTTAGCCTGTTTTACACATCTTCCGGGACATTGAGAAAGGAGACTGCGATGTCAGGTAATGAATCCAAATACGACGTTGTTGTCATAGGCGCGGGGCCGGGCGGGTATCCCGCGGCGATACGGGCCGCCCAGATGGGGGCGAAAGTAGCGGTTGTCGAGAAAGAAAAGTTGGGCGGCACCTGCCTCAACCAGGGATGCATACCCACCAAGTCACTGCTCGCCTCCGCCGAGATCGTCACTCTTGCCCACGAGGCGGATGAGTTCGGGGTGAAGATCGATGGGGTCGAGCCGGACTGGGCCGCGATAATGGAGCGCAAGCAGAAGATCACCGACACGCTGGTCAAAGGGGTCACCCAACTTCTGAAGGCCAACGGTATCGACCTGATAAGCGGCACCGGGCGAGTAACGCCGGAGAAGGACGTGGCAGTGAAGTCGGCCGATGGTGAGCGGGTCCTCGAAACCGACAAAATAATCATAGCCACCGGGTCCGACCCCGCGGAACTCCCCACCTTCGACTTCTCCCAACCCACGGTGATGACCTCGACCGACGCGCTGGAGCTGGACCACATCCCGGAAAGCCTTATTATCGTCGGCAGTGGGGTAATAGGAAGCGAGTTCGCTAACATCTTCAAGCCGCTTGGCACCGAGATAGTGATGCTGGAGCTGATGGACCGCATGCTCCCCACCGAGGACAGCAGGGTGGCCAAGCAGATGCGGAGCACATTCCGCAAGGAAGGCATCGACATCCGGCTTGAGACTACTGTGAGCGAGGTTCTCGAGTACGCCGACGACCATATCAAGGTCGAGCTCTCCAGCGGCGACACCCTTGATGCCGAGAAGCTGCTGGTGTCCATCGGCCGCAGGCTCAACTCCTCGGGCCTGGGCCTGGAGGAACTGGGCGTTGAGCTCGACAGTCGCGGGACGATCATGGTCAACGACCGCATGGAGACCAACGTGGAAGGCGTCTACGCCATCGGGGACGTGGTAGGGGGCATACTTCTCGCCCATATCGCGACCGCCGAGGGCCTGGTCGCGGCCGCGAACGCCACCGGTGGGAACGCCGTCATCGATTACAACGTGGTCCCGGCGTGCATCTTCACCTCGCCGGAGGTGGGAAGCGTGGGCCTTAACACCGACAAGGCGGCCGAGCAGGGGATCGAGATCAACGTCAGCCGGTTCTCCTTCGGCGCCCTGGGAAAAGCTATGGCCATGGGAGAAGACCGCGGCTTCGTGCAACTGGTGATCGACCCGAAGACCGACAAGTTGCTGGGAGCCCAGATAATGGGACCTCACGCGTCCGACCTCATCCACGAGGTCGCGGTAGCGATAAAGCTCGGGGCCACCGCGGAGGACATCGCGACAACCATTCACGCGCATCCGTCGCTCCCCGAGGCGATAATGGAGGCCGCCGAGGCCGCCCACGGAAGGGCGATCCACGTCGCCCCCCGGAAGAAGAAGTAGATTCCCCCAGCAGTTGCATAATGCACGTCAGGGGCCTGGCCCCTGGGGTGCGTTTTGGGTAACGAGGGAGGGGTCCCGCCCCTGTGCATATGCATTGTGGGCATGGGTCTAAGCGAAGATTTGAACGTCACATACCCGCGGTTGGCGGTTTGTTGTCTTGCGTTATCGCGGCTAAGGGTGGTGCCAGGCACCGGCGTTGCATTAGGGAGAGCGTTTGGGTGGGGAGTACAACGGCAACACCTGAGCCAGGCACCGTTTGTTAAACGAGTGTTCTGGCAACTAGGAGGGCGACCTCGCGTTCCCTTCCAATAATGAAGTGGTCGGCTCCGGGCAGGACAGTGATGTTATCCACGTCGCTGTTGGATACTTCTCCGGCAAACGACCTGAGGGTTTCGGGCGGGCATATCCGGTCATCCTCACCGACGATATACTTCCTTCCGGTTTCAGACGAGGCCAGCCGCTCGGGGTAACCCTGCCACTCGTACATCATAAGCGGAGGAGCTATGGCTACCAGGGTATGCGCCGGAAGTCCATCGCACGCGGACAGGAGCGCCATCCAGGCACCGAACGACCAGCCGACCACGGATACCTCGCCCTCACGAACACCATCCATCATCTCCAGGTAGTCGAGTCCCGCCCTTACGTCCGCCGGCTCCTCAGAGCCATCCGAGAATACCCCCTCACTCCCGCCGACACCGCCGAAATTGAACCGGAGCGCCACCCAGCCACTATCCTCCAGCACTCCGGCTATCTCTTGGATTAACGGGACATCCATGCTGCCCCCTCCCGCCGGGTGTGGGTGGCAGAGCAGCACTCCCGGCGACGTCCCACCTCCATCTGGAATGTGTAGCCGCCCCTCCAGCTCTATATCGCCGTCGGGTCTCTCGGAGGTGAATGCAACGCCGATGCCTTTCATGGCGTCAGAACTTAACCGTTATGAGCTGCAGGGGGCAGGCGTCCACACACAAGCCGCAAAGGATGCACCGATCCTTGTCGAGCGCCAGTTCCCAGTCGGGGGCTCCGATCTTGAGCGCGCCCGGCAGGCACACCGCGGTGCAAGCGCCGCAACTGATGCATAGCGACTCGTCCAGTTCGATGTCCCTGATCGCTTCCTCGACCCCCACGCCCTGGTCCTTGAGGTACTGCACTCCCTCCTTGAGCCTGCGCCCGTCGCCCTCGAGTTCGACCATCATGCGCCCTATCTCCCCCTCGTGGACCTCCGCCCGGAGGATGTTGGTAATGACATCGAACTCCTTGACCATGAGCGAGACCACCGGCCGCTCCACCACGTCCGGGGGGAACGTAAGCACCAGTCTTCTCTTGGCCACTTAGACCCCCTCCTCTCGCTTGTCGAGCACGTTTATGCCGCCCTGGGAAGGTAACGGCTCCACCGGGGCCGAGAGCGGGAATGCCCCTTCCTTTATCCAGCCCTTCAAGGTCTCGGCTATCAACCGCGCCACCTTGTAGCTGGAAAGGGGCGCGGTATGTACCTCCTTGTCCCCGATTGTTATCCTCCCGCTACGCAACTCGGCGTAGTTCACCGACCGGATCGGTTCTCGTGCCCGGGTAGGCTGGCTGTAGTCGAACACCGAGGTCTCGATCTCGGAATCGGATACCCCGGTGAAAGCGGCCATCTCCTCGTCGAGCACCGGTATCGGTATGCCTACCCCCACGTAAAGACTCACCCCGTAACGGTGGAACCGGGCGGCTCGGAGAAAACTCGAGTCCATCTCCTTGAGGTCACCGATCAACGCCAGGGAGCCGGCGGGGCCACGAGGCACCCCTTGCTCGGTCCGCTCAACTGTGGGCTTGTGCTGTGTGCCCGGCCAGGCTACGAACCCCTCCGTCCCACCCAGGAAAACACGGGTTCCGATTCCAATCGTCCGGTACAGGGGGTCGTTCAGCAGGGGGCTTAACTGACCCGCGCTGCAGTAAGTCACGTTACCGCAGCTTGGCAGCAGGACCCCCATGTAAGTGTAGAGCGCCCTGTCCGTGCTATTGGTGGCGCTGGCGTAGTTCTGGTAGGCGTTCCGGGGGTTGAACAGGTACGCCTGATTCAAGGTGTCCTTGTTCACCCAGGTCTCTATCTCCTTGAGCGGGTAACAGTCGGTCCCGCGTCCGGCGCCCCGGAGTTTAATCCACTTGCCGTCAACGAGGTCCTGGATGACGTGGGCTCCGCCGTAGGTTATCCCCTCGGAGTCGGACAGCGCAGTGGCGCCCACGTAGACATCGACCGCGGCGATGTCGGCGCAGACCGGCACATTGTTGAGCCAGGCCTTGCTCATCTTGATGGGAGGATCGCTGTGCCCGAAGTTCAGGAACGCCCCTGAGGAGCACATCGGCCCAAACGTCCCGGTAGTGACCACATCTACCTTCCCGGCGGCGCTCTTGACGCCCTCGCTCTTCACCAGTTCGGTCATCTCCTCGGCCGTCAGGACCACGGCCTCGCCTTTCCTTATCCTCTGATTTATCTCCTCGTACGTCTTGGCCATGCTCTCACCTCCCTGGTGATATGCCTCCTGGTGCTATAAACACGACAAGCCTTCCACCACGGGGACGAAAGGCTTCCGCGAATACGCAACAGTAAACGTACCGTCTAGACGTGGCAGTGTCAAGGAAAAAGCGGGCTGGTAGACTTGCTAAGATGGTTATAACAGCGTATCAGGAACCAGGCCGGAAACAACTGATAGACATTGAACCCCTGCAACCGTGTCAAGAAGGCTCCGGATTCATGGCTCCTCTGGCTGTCTCTTTCCGGCGCCGTGATGCTGGCCGGGCTCTGGATGCTTGTCTCCATGGCGCTGAACCCGCGGCTCAGTATCGTGTTCAACGCCCGGGGCGCCACCGCGGGCATCGCCCTGTTGTGGTTCCTCACCAGCGGCTACATCCCGCCCTGGTACCTGGCCCTGGGAGTATCGGTGGCGGTAATCACCGGCCACCACCGGTCCCCTGTTGGCCGCAAGCGTCGTCTTCACCCTGTGGCGAATACCGCACTCATACGTGTATCTGAGTAACGGACTGGGATCATCCCTCTACCTTTCAGTACCGTTTGCCATTATCCTTATCGTGCGGCTGCTGTTGGACAGGCCTTTTACCGGCCTGGCGGGGAGGAAATCGAATACTGTGGATGTCAACAACAGAGAGGCCGCGGATGAGTGATGGCGACAGGATCGCGGTCGCCTTGAGCGGGGGCGCCGACAGTGCGGCGGCGGCCGTCATCCTGAAGGGCCTGGGCTTCGAGGTAATAACGCTAACCATGCGCCTGGCCGAACACGATGACTCTGTCGTCGATTGCGCGGCCGGTGTGGCCCGGGCGCTGGGGGTAGAGCACCGCGTTATCGACCTGCGAAGCGAGTTCGAGCGCCTGGTGGTACGTCCTTTCGTTGAGGCCTACGCGTCCGGCCTCACTCCCAACCCATGCGTGAACTGCAACCGCGACATGAAGTTCACGCTGCTGCTCCGGGAAGCGGAAGAAATCGGTTGCCGGTACCTCGCTACCGGGCACTACGCCGGAATCGCCGGCGGGGGCAACCGCCTTTTCGCCTTGAAACGGCCGGTTGACCGTTGCAGGGACCAGACCTACGTGCTCTGGACGCTGGGCCAGGCTACCCTGAAGCACGTCCTGTTCCCCCTGGGCACCATCACCAGGGACGATGTGTCCGGGATAATCCGCGAAGCCGGTATCACCTGCCGCGCGATGGGCTCCCAGGATATCTGCTTCCTGGACGGAGGCCCTTACGCCGACCTGGTGGCAGGCAGGGAGCCGGGGCGGGTGCGCCCCGGGCCGATACTGGACACCAACGGCATCGTCCTGGGAGAGCACAGAGGCCTTGCCCGCTACACGGTGGGACAGAGAAAGGGCCTGGGTCTCAGCGGTCCGGACTCGTTCTACGTCCTCGAGATCAGGCCGGATGATAACACGCTGGTGGTCGGCCCCCGGGAGCGCCTTTTCTGCCGCGAGTTCCCGGTGACGGGAGTTCGCTTCTCCTCCGGCTCACTGTCATCAGACACCGTTTCCTGTCAGGTCATGACCCGGTACAGGGGGCCCGCGCTCCCGGCATCACTCGATCTTGACCGTGGCGGAAGGGGTATCGTGCGCTACCGTGAAACAGGGCCTCCGGCGGCGCCGGGCCAGTCCGCGGTCTTCTACCGGAGTGACGAATTGCTGGGGGGCGCGGTTATCGATCGGGGATGCTGAACGCTCTGACACGGCAGTCGTGAATCCGGTATTATACTATGAGTGCCGTGGCGAAACGTGTGCGAAGGAGGGGTTTCGATGAGTAACCTGGTAGAGTGGTTCGAGTTTCAAGTGCCCGGCAAGTTGATCTGCGCCGAGCAGTGCATCGACAACATCGCTGCGGAGATGGATAGCATCGGCGGGTCGAAGGTTCTGGTAATCACCGATGAAGGAGTGGAGAACGCCGGCCTCACGGGGAAAGTGATCGACGGCATGGACAGCGGCTCGGCGGAAGTCGTCGGAGTGTTCAACGAGGTACCCCCCAATTCCGAGATACAGATTGTTCAAAGATGTTACGACAAGGTGACTGAGACGGGCGCGGACTGCCTGGTATCGGTGGGCGGTGGTAGTGTTATCGACACCGCCAAGGCGACCGCCATCCTGATGGTGGAGACCGGCGATCTCCTCGACCACCAGAGCGCGGTGTACACTCCAAGTGGCCCTATGCCTCCCCACATCGCGGTGCCGACCACCGCTGGAACCGGCTCGGAGTCCACTTTCGCGGCGGTGATAGCCGACCACGAACAGGAGATAAAACTTATCTTCCAGGCACCCGACATGGCCCCCAACGTGGCCATGCTGGACCCCCTGTTGACCACCACGCTACCGCCTGGCCTCACCGCGTCAACCGGTATGGATGCCCTAACCCACTGTATCGAGGCCCTTCACTCCGAGATGCACGAGCCTATATGTGACGGGCTGGCGCTGCATGGGATACGGCTCATCACCCGGTATATCGCCAGGGCCACGTCCGATGGCGGAGACGTCGATGCCAGGACCTACATGCTCATCGCGGCCAACATGGGTGGAATAGCGTTCGCCAACGCTTTCGTGGGAATCATCCACGCGATGGCCCACTCGTTAGGAGGACATTTCGGAACTCCTCACGGGATCGCCAACGCAATCCTTCTCCCCTACGGGATGGAGTTCAACCTCAGGTACGTGGACGAGGGAATCCCCGCGTCGTACAAGCGCGTGGCTGAGGCGATAGGTCTTGACGTCGCCTCCGACGATGACGACACCGCGGCCAGGAAAGCCATCGAATGGCTCAGGGAGTTGACGGCGGAGATAGGCCTTCCCCAGAAGTTGAGCGAGGTAGGTGTCCCCGAGGACGGCCTCGAGGCCGCTATGTCGGATGCCATGATAGACGGCAGCATGTTCAACAACCCCGGCGACCCGGAGGAGGAAGAGGTCCTGGAGTTGTACAAGAAAGCGTTCTAAGGCGCCGGCGGTGCCGGCGACGGCAACCGAGGAGGTTGATGTGGCACTCAAGGATTACTACCAGTTCTTCGCGCCGACGAAGGTGATGTTCGGGGAGGGCATATCTGAGGACGCAGGCGAGGAGGCGGATGCGTTCGGGGGGACTTGTGCGATGATTCTCACCGACAATGGAGTGATGGATGCCGGCCTGATTGAGATTGTGAAGAACAGCCTCGAGGGCAGCTCCCTGGAGTTTGCGGGGGTATACTCCGACATCCCGGTCAACTCCGAGGTAGGGATCTGCAACGAGATAGCCGAGTTGGGCAGGGAGAAGGGCGTCGATACCCTGGTCTCGGTGGGCGGGGGCAGCGTTATCGACACCGCCAAGGGCGTAAACATCCTCCTGGGAGTGGGTGGTGACCTGCTCGAGGACTGGCAGGGCACTTACCTGGTACCGGAGCCGCTCAAGAAGCACATCGCCATCCCCACGACCGCGGGGACCGGCGCCGAGGTAAGCTTGGGAGCGGTGATCAAGCATTCGCCTGACAACCAGAAGATATCGTTCAACAGCAGGTTCATCATGCCGGACGTCGCCATGCTCGACCCGTTGCTCACCCGGTCGATGCCTCCTCGGCTGACTGCTGCGACAGGAGTGGACGCTCTCACCCACGCGGTGGAGTCATTCTCCAGCCTCGATCACTGCCCGCCGTCGGACGCGTTCTCCTACTACGTCATAAAGATGATCTTCGAGCACCTGCCCAGGGCTTTCGAGGATGGGAACGACATGGAGGCGCGGAGTTACATGCTCATCGCGGCAAGCCTCGGAGGCACCGCGCTGTCCACCACTATGTCGATCGGCGCCTGCCACGCGATGGCCCACGCGACGGGAGGGCTATGCTCGATACCGCACGGGATAGCCAACGCCATCATTCTTCCGGTGGTCATGGAGTTCAACCTGGAGCACTGCCCGGACCGCTACGCCGACCTGGCCCCGGCGGTTGGGGTCAACAGTTCCGGACTCTCGGAGATGGAGGCCGCCAGGAAGGTCGTCGAGAGCATTACGGCGTTCATCGCCCGGTTCGGCCTCCCCGGCACATTAAAGGAAGCGGGCGCTGACCCATCCTTGGCCGAGAGGCTGACTGAGGAAGCAATGGGGGACGGGCAGATGTTCAGCAATCCCCACGAGGCCGACTCCGAGGAGATCGAAGAGCTCTTTATCAAGCTCCTGTCCTAAACGACAACCAAAGGTGCCTGGCTCCAGTGTTGCCGTTGGACTCTCCACACAAACGCTCTCCATAATGCAACGCAGGTGCCTGGCACCACTCGTTACACGATAACGCAAGACAAAACCGGCCATCCCCGGGCTGTTGCCGTTGCAACATCCACCCAAGCCGACGTCTGTTATGCAACAGCTCGGGGCACTACGCGATAATCTCCAACGCTCCCGGTATGACCTTGGCGGCGAACGGGCCCTCGCCGATGACCTCGCCATCCGCCTGGAGGAGTATCCGCTCGTCCGATGAGACCTTGACCTTGCTGCCCCTGATGACCATGACCGACTCGTCGCGCAGGTGGGTCCCCTTGTAAATGCGGAGGATGTTCCTCGCCACCTTCAACCTGGCAACACCCCTCTCGATGCGGGAATGAGTCGGTGGCGCCTGCCCGGAAGCGCACTCCAGCGCGGGCGGGCCGAAGCCCGCGCCGATTACCACCACGTCGAAAAGCGAGTCGTCAGGCCCGGCGTCGGGCGCAACGCACATCCTGCCACCGAAGTAACGGCAGTTCGCGATGATCACTGTGGTGGCGAGCACCCGGTACTCGTCGCCGTCCACGTGCAGTTCCACGTCCTTCGCATGATACCTGGCGTAGGTGGCAACGAGGCTCAGGGCGTAGGTGCCTGTACCGCCCACTACACCGGTCAGCTTCTCGGGCAGGTTGTTGGCCCGCTCCATCACCTCACCGTCGAACCCCAGCCCGGCAATGTTAGTGAAGTATCCCGTCTCCACACCGTCGTCGGTCCTGTACTCCATCCAGCCGACGTCAATGGCCCTGTGCCTCCCGGACACCAGCAGCGATGCCGCGGTCCGCCAATCCCTGGGTATCTCAACGGTCCGGCAAAAACCGCTCCCGCGCCCTGTTGGAATGACCCCCAGACGAGGGCGGCCCTCACTGCCAACCGACATCAGCCCGTTGACCGCTTCGTAGATCGTTCCGTCCCCACCGACCACCGCCACGATACCGTACCTTTTCTCGGCCGCCACCCGGGCGATCTCGACGGCGTGCCCGTGGTGCTCGGTAAAACTGTAGTCGAACTCCAGGCCCAACTGGCGCAGGGTTTCCTGAAGGTCCTCCCATATCTCGACCGCCTCTCCGGTCCCCGCCACCGGGTTGACTATCAGCATCGCCCTCTGGGCGTTGGGGCCGGCATCTTTCACCACCCCCGGCTTGTCCTTCCTGGTCCGCGCTTTTCCAGCCTTTGACCTCCTCTTCTTCTCGCGCTTGTCGCCGGCTGACCCCTTGCTCTTTTTTCCGCCCGTCATCTGGCTCATCCTCTCCACCGTATCGTTCACCAGAAGCCGCTGGCGCCTTTCGAACGACACGTCTCAATAAGCGGCAGGCAACCCGTCACGGACAATATCAGGGGGATTATAACACAGGAAAACGCGCCCGCATTATAGCTAAACCAGTCCCAGACGGCCATCCACGGTAAACATCTTACTCCCTGTCCAGTACCTTAAGAAGCAGGCGGGATAATACGGTACCAAGGATCTCATCAAAAAACGCATATCCTTGACAGTTAGCGTTATAATGCATAGCGTACGGAATCGTCAATATCGCTACGCGGGAGGAAAAAATGCTGAACATGGATCATGTAACAGCGTTGGGGGTTATGGGTGTGTCCGCTCTAGCCAGGCTACCGAAATTTGAAACCTGGAAACCGGGTGACAAACTGAAAATCCTGCTTGTCGGCTATAACGGCAAGCGGAACACGGGGGCGGATGTCCGCGTGGCGGAGATGGTCAAGCAGATCAATCGCGTGTTGGGCGAGGGCCACATAGAGATCAGCATCCTCACTCTTGACGTTGACAATATCAAGGTTTACTTCGACTCTTCCACTAAGCTGATCGAGTTCAGTTCTATATACTTCAAAGACCTGCTGGACGCCTGCAGCCAAAACCACATGGCGGTCCTTTGCGAAGGAAGCACCCTCAAGAGCCGATTCGCGAACGCGCTGACCCTTTTCTTCTGCGAGGCCGCAGGCGTTATGAAGAAGCAGGGCAAACCCTGCATCGCCTACGGTTCCGAGGCCGGAGACATGGATGAGTTCACACGCAAGGCGGCCACCAACCTGTGCAGCGACACCTACTTCATCGCGAGGACGGAGCCGTCACTGGGTATAATCGAGGAAATGGGGCTCGAGGGCCACCTCGGCACCGACACCGCCTGGACCTTTCCCCCGGCGGACCGGGCCTGGGCGGAAAACGAACTGCGCGATAAGACAGGATGGGACGGCAAGAAGCCCATAGTGGGCGTGGCCGTCATCAATCCGTTCTACTGGCCGGTCAAGCCGAGCTTGACCAAGCTGGCGAAGTCCGCCGTTACGCGCAGCTGGGAAAAACATTTCGAGAAGTGGTACTTCTTCTCTTGGTCGGAAGAGAGAGAGAGGATGTACCGCGCCTATATAGATGGAATCGCCGACGCGGTAAACCGGTTCCGCGCCGATCACGACGTTCAAGTCGTCCTCATCGGAATGGAGGCACTCGATCTTGACTCCTGCGAGGATCTCAAGGCGGTGCTGGATCCGCCGGCCGAGATATTCAGTTCGCGCTTCTACGACGGACACCAGATGACGGCAATACTCCACACCCTGTCCATGCTTGTGACCTCCCGTTACCACGCCCGGGTTCTTTCCATGACCGCTGGCGTCCCCTCCATAGCGGTGTCGATGGACGAGAGGCTCTACAACATCTTCGAGGAGTGCGGACAACTGGAGGACTACTACTTTCCCACGGACGACCCCGAGCTGGCAGATAAGCTGCTAAAGGCCATGGAAAAACTCTGGGAAAATCGCGATGAGGTGAGCGAGGATATCCGCAGGGCCGTACCGAGGTACCTCAAAATAATGAGCGAAATGGGCTCCTTCTTGCGGGAGTACGTCGAGAAGTCGTTCCCCGGGATAGACCTTGCGCCCCCGCCGGAAGATTGGCTGGGGTACCTGCCCGAGCTTCGCGAGGAGCTCAGCGATACTCTCAGGGAAGAGGCCGGGTAGGCAGGCTGCGCCTCCGGGAATAAAGACCTGATCCTAACGCCGGCCAATGGATCCGTAGTTGGTAAGGGAAGGGTGAATGACAGAAGCTTGACGTCCGAAGCGGCAATGTTGCCCCTTTACGTGGAGCCCGGGAAACCCGCTTCTCACGTCACAATCCGGGGTGATTCATAATCGTCACCCTTATATACTATATCGCGGAAACCGGTATGAAGGACTGGCCATCGAGTATCAATTATTATATCGTGGTTGAGGAACAGGGAGGTCCGGATGGGTGCTGATGTCATAGTGATAGGAGCCGGTTATGGCGGGTTGACGGCCGCCGCGATACTTGCCCACAACGGGGTTGAGGTCGAGGTTCTTGAGGCTACAGGGCACCTCGGAGGTAGAGCTTCTTTCTACCGAAAGAGCGGGTTCCTGGTTGACTACGGCATACACGGTAACCGTTATGGCAAAAAGGGGGCCGCGGCGAAGGCGCTGAAGCAGGTTGGTTACAAGATCGACTTCATCCATGTCGGTAAACCCGTAGTCTACAGGGATTCCTCTTTCATGCCGTTTCCCACCAGCATCCATGAATTCTTGAGGTCCGAGTTCCTCTCTGGGATGGACAAGGCGGCCATTATATCAGACATGTTCAGGCTGTCATTCGCCCGCACCTTCAAGAAAGCCGATTTGCCGCTGGAGGAAGTGGCGCATAACACCGACAGGGCGGAAGTCGGCTCCCTGTTCAAGCTCATAACCGGCCTCAGTCTCGTGTCACCCGATATAAGCGTCACCAGCACCATGGCGTTCGTCGCTTTCTTAAGGAAGATGCTGAGGACAAGAGAGGCCGCCGCCTATCCCCGGCATGGAACAAGCCAGATAATCGAGGCGCTCTCCTCGGTGATCGAGCAGTCTGGAAAGATAACCACCGGCAGCCGTGTCAAGTCGCTCAATATAACAAACGGTAAAGTGACCGGTGTCCGGGTAAAGGAGAAAGAGCTCCGCAGCAAGGCGGTAGTCTTCGCCTTGCCGCTCCAGGCTTTCCCCGGAATGGTCGGTGACAATCTCCCGGATGAGTTCCTTGAGAGGTGCTCTTCTATCATCCCCACCGCGGGTATCTCCATAGACCTGTGCCTCAACGACAAGGTATCCGATATCGACGGCGTTGTGGTGACCCCCGATCCGGTGACCATGGGCCATTTCACGTCAAACATTGACCCCGAGACCGCGCCGAAGGGCAAGCAGCTCACTACCTGGTTCTACCCGTTGCCGGTGAAGATGATGGATGACCGGTCTTTCGTAGACAACGAGGAAAAGCGGTTCAAGGCCCTGATCAACAAGATGTTTCCGGGCATCATGGACAAGGTCGAGTGGGAGCGCGTCCTCAAGTTGACGATGGTGGACGGCTTCGAGCCTCGCGTGGGCCAGACCACCGAGGATAGGCCTGGCACCGGGGTGCCGGGAGTAGATAACCTGTTCCTTGCCGGGGACGTCGTCTCCGCCCCCGGCTCCGGCGGAGATGTCGCCTTCGAGTCGGGATCCCATGCCGCCCGTGAAGTCATCTCCTTCTTGAGGTAGGTCTCCGGGATTGAGATCCGAAGTGGTAGAACTCGAACTCACCGGGGAAAGAACATTGCCGGGGATACCTCGTGAGAACTACTGGTTCTCCAGGCACCTGGTAGCATACCGGATGGCAGAAAAGCTGGCGACTGGCAAACGGGTAATCGACATCGGGTGCGGGGAGGGGTATGGCCCGGCCCTGCTTGCCGAGTCCGCTGTCGATGTTATTGGCGTCGACATCGCCCCCGAGGTCGTAGGACACGCCCGTAACGAATATCACGCGCCCAATCTCTCCTTTGAAGTAATGGATGTGAATTCCCTGGATGTGCCCGATAACTCCCTCGACCTGGCGATATCCCTCCAAGTCATTGAGCACCTCACCGACGAGTCCGGCTACCTCGAGGAAATAGCACGCGTCCTGGGGCCGGACGGCGGCGCCCTGATAACGACGCCCAACCGCCTGACCATATCTCCCGGAAGCGACACTCCGATAAACCCGTTTCACATTCGTGAGTACACCCCCTGGGAGTTCAAGAGTAAGCTGGCCTGTTACTTCGCCCATGTAGAGGTCTCCGGCATCTTTCACGCCGGTTGGCTGAAGATGAACGAACGGCTAAGAGTGGTGGATTTCATCAAGTTCTACGGCATGAACCGACTCAACCCCCGGTTCTGGACCCACCGGTTCCTGACCCCGTTTGTCAAGACCTCTTCGTTCAGGGTGGGCACCACCGGCCTGGACGGGTGCCTGGATATCCTGGCCCTCTGTACCGAGCCCTGCACCCCCGGGGAGGAAATCGGTTGAAAGGTTACATCTCGCTGGTTCTCCATACACACATGCCGTACGTCCGCAAGAACGGTGTCTTCCCGGTGGGAGAGGACTGGCTCTACCAGGTTATGTCCAACACCTACCTGCCGCTGCTGGGGATGCTCGCGCAACTGGAGTACGAAGGGCTCTCCTCCTGCCTTTCCCTGACGTTGACCCCGGTCCTCTGCGAACAGCTTTCGGACCCCTACCTGCAGGAGCGGTTCATCGCCTACCTGCGGACGATGTCCGAACGCGCATCCGATGACATCAACGACTTCGAGTACTTCGGTGACGGCAGTCGCAAGGAACTCGCAGAAGCGTACCGGTTGGATTACCAGAGGAAGCTCGCCGCCTTTACCGCAATAGACGGGGACCTGCTGGGAGCGATATCGTCATTCGAGCAACTAGGGCTGGTGGAAACCATAGCCTCATCGGCGACTCACGCTTTCCTGCAGGGGCTCGCCGATTGGCGTTCGGTAGTGGCCCAGGTTCTTCTGGGGATAGAGTCACACCGCCGCTACATGGGCGTGAACCCAACGGGATTCTGGATACCCGAGCTCGCCTACCGCAAAGGGCTCGAGAACCTCCTGGAGGCCGAAGGAGTGCGTTACATGCTCATCGACGCATCCGGCCTGCAGGGACTGAACCCAACCTGCCCCTACTACGCGGGGAACACGGACGTGGCGGCGATCGCCAGAAGCGACCGGGCGCACGATATCACGTGGGACGCCAGGACAGGCTATCCGACCGACGGACAGTATATGGACACGACTAAGTACTACCAGAGCTCCGGTCTGCATTACTGGAAGGTAACCGGGCTGAACGTGCCCATAAAGGACAAGGAGATCTACGAACCGTACGCCGCCATCAGGCGGGCGCTCGACCACAGCGGCCACTTCATCGGCGAGGTGGAAAGGGAGATCGAGGAGTCGCCACCTTGCTCTTCTCCACCCGGAGCACCACCCCCGGGTACCAGGGGGCGGAGGAAGAGAGCCGGCGGGGCTCTGCGTCCAAAGCCGATGGTCCTGGCCAGTTACGATACCGAGTTCCTGGGGCACGGGTGGCACGAGGGGATCTACTGGCTCGAGGTCACGCTGCGCTCTCTTGCGGCAAGTAAAAGCATCGGGGTCACCGTGCCCAGCAGGTACCTGGACGGCAATCGACCGGTGGGTTCGGTTTCAATCGCCGAGACTACGTGGACAGCCGAGAGAGACGACTCCACATGGGTCAACCCGGAGACTCAGTGGATGTGGGACGAGCTTGGAAAGGCCCAGGAGAAGCTCTTCGATCTCGCCTCCAGGTTCCGGTGTGAGAAAAGCCCTGAGACCTCCCGCGCGCTGGCACAGGCCGCCCGGGAGATACTAATCCTGGAGGCCAGTGACTGGCCGTTCATGGTTGCAAGAAACAAGGCCAGAGAGTATGCTACTCAGAGGTTTAAGAGCCACGTTGAGCGCTTCTGGAGCATATCCACGGCGTTGGAGAGTAGTAAAACCGATAAGACGATGGCGCTGCTTCCAGAGATTGAGGAAGTGGACAAGCTATTCACCGAGTCCGACCTCGAGTGTTTCTGGCCCCGGTAGCCGTTAAGTAACAACGAAGGGAGACACCCTGTTGAGGGCCCTGATCTTGAGTTGGGAGTACCCCCCCCGTATCATCGGCGGCCTGGGAAGGCACGTCTATCACCTTGCCACATCCCTGGCCTCCGGAGGCACCGAGGTACACGTGGTAACCAAGGACCACCCCGGCGCGTCGGACTACCAGAAGTCGGAAGGTGTCCATATCCACCGAGTTGTCAACTACCCCCCCGACATCCCCCAGGAAGATTGGGTCCCCTGGACCCTCCAGTTCAACGTGGCCCTGCTGGAGAAGGCGGTGTCACTGGTGAACGACCTCGACAACGTCAACGTCATTCACGCACACGACTGGCTGGTGGCACACGCCGGGGCGAGCCTCAAGCACGCCTACCGGATACCTATGGTGGCCACGATTCACGCCACCGAGTACGGACGGCACCAGGGACACCTTCCCGGCCCGATGAACAAGCTGATCCACCAGATCGAGTGGTGGCTGGCTTTCGAGTCGGTTCGCACAATATGCTGCAGTCGATACATGAAGGAACAGATAACCAACATCTTCCAGTTGCCCCAAGGCAAGGTCGAGATCATCCCCAACGGAATAGATGCCGAGAGCTTCCGGAAAGACGTGAGCGTCGACCTATTGAAGAAGAAGTACATTGACCCCGGTGACAAGCTCGTGTTCTTCGTGGGGAGGCTTGTTTACGAGAAAGGTGTTCAAACGGTTATCGAGGCGATGCCACGGATACTCGACAGGATTCCCAACATCACGTTCGTGGTGGCGGGAAGCGGACCCCACTTGAACCAGTTGAAATCGCTCGTCGGTGACTTCGGACTTGAGAAGAAGGTCAAGTTCACCGGGCATATCGACTCCGACGACCTCTCCGCCTTCTACCGGTGCGCGGACCTTACGGTGGTGCCCAGCCTCTACGAGCCATTCGGGATGGTGGTACTGGAGTCAATGGCGATGAACACCCCCACTATTGTCGCGGACACCGGGGGCCTCAGCGAGATCGTGGTGCACGAGGAGACCGGGCTCAAGTTCGCACCGGGCAACCCCGACTCCCTCGCGGACGCCATGCTCCGGATTCTCACCGACGATGAACTCTCCCGCAAACTCACCGACGACGCCAGGGCGTACATGGGCGAACGATACAGTTGGGACTGTATCGCCAGGCGGACCATCGATGTCTACCGCGACGCCGAGAGCGCCTACGAGTACAGCCCCAGGACCTTGAAGCTCTGCCCTCCCCTCCCCGGAGAAGCCACCGGGTAAGCATGCTTCGCCCCGGGCAGTTGCATAACATCACCCTTGTAGCGCCGGCAACTTGCTGGCATAGGTACCGCTGTTTGCGCCAATGGTGCCAGGCACCATTGGCGCACTCGTAGGGGCCAGGCCCCTGAGGTGCGTTTTGGGGAGGGAGGGGTCAGGCCCGCTGTTGCACGCCCACCAGATGATGCATGGTGGGGCTTGGGTTTGTTTGAGGGTTCCAACGACACCATCCCGGGGATTGCGTACCTTGTCTAACCACTGCTTGTATGGCGCGTGGGTTCAGGCCTTCTTGCCGCAACGTTTAATGTCGGCCATCGCTACAAGGCACTGACCCCACCTGGTGGAGTCTCTCTTAAGAACTCGGCGGCGTGCTCGGGGGTTGTGATGTTGATCATCATCGAGGTTCCCATCTCGAATGCGCCGGGCCAGGTAAGCTTGGGGATGAACTCCAGGTGCCAGTGATAGTACGGGTAATCAGACCCGTCGGTGGGAGCGGAGTGTATGTAGTAGTTGTACGGCGGGCTGTCGAACCTCTCCTGATACCTCCCCATCATATCATTGAGCAACCGCGCGAGATCACCGAACTGGTCCCCCTCTATCATGTCAAACGACTGCTGGTGCGCCCGGGGTATTATCCACATCTCAAACGGGAGACACGAGGCGAACGGGGCTATCGCCACGAAGTTATCGTTCTCCCCGATTACCCGCCGGCCGGTCTCCAGTTCCGCCTCCAGAACACGGCAGAACACGCAGTTCCCCCTGCTGGTGTAATGCCACGAAGCGCCGGCCAGTTCCTGCTGGATCAGCGGAGGCACCAGCGGTACTCCGAACAACTGTGAGTGGGTGTGCTCTATGGACGCCCCCGCCTCCTTCCCGTGATTGACGACGATGTGGGCATAACGCACGTCGGGGTTCTCCATGGTGGCCCTGTAACGCTGCCGGTAAACTCTCAGCACCAGTTCCACGTCGCCGACCGGCATGGTGGCGAGGCTGGCGTTGTGGTCGGGCGTGTGTATGATGACCTCGTGCGACCCATCGGCCGTCCGCCTGGAGAACATCGGCTCCGCCAACTGCTCCTGCTCGCCGGTCTTGAACGCGGGGAACTTGTTGGGCACGACCCTCACCTTCCAACCCGGCGTGTTGGGCTCGGAACCTTCGGGGCGCACCGCGAAAAGCTCGAGTGGGGTCATCAACTCACGGCCGGGGCAGAACGGACACAGGGACTGCTCGGTGGCGGCACTCACCCGTATCGGCCCGAAGTCCGAAGGCCGCATGGCCCTGTCGGTAGCCACAACTACCCACCGTCCGGTCACCACGTCCTGCCTGATCTCCGGCATTACAGAACTCCTTCGTCCCACGCCACATCGGCGGGACTCCTGCGGTATTTGAGAATCCGTCCCGGCACCCCCACCACTATCGCATAGGGAGGCACGTCACGGCTGACCAGGGTCATCGCCCCAATAGCCGCCCCCTCCTCCACCGTCACGCCGCATAGTATCGCGGACTTCTCCCCAACCCAGACATTCGGCCCGAGGGTCACCTGGCCCTTCCAGATCCCCTGGCTCCGAATGCTCTTGTGCGGGTCGATATACCAGTGGTCGAAATCGACTATGTAGATGCTGTCGGCAAACAGGCACTCCTCCCCTATCTCCGCGTGGTTGTAGCAGTTGATGATGTTGTTGCCCCCGAAAGTCGTCCTGGAACCGATGGTGAGGGAACCCTCGTGAGCCCGGAAGGCGCAACCCTTCCCTATCCACACCCAGGCACCTATGGTGAACCGGGCATCCTTGCCCTTGCTTATCTCGTACTTGCGGGGAAAGAACACCATGCCTTCCGTCTTGATGCCCGGGTGTAGCAACTTGAACCTCACGAAGCGATACGCCTGGCGCACATACCTTGGGGTATACATTCGGTTCTTGATTATGAAACGGACGTTTCGAACCAGCCAGTTTCCCCGGTTTCCCCCGCCATCTCTACCTTCAGGCCGTGGGTCGGCCCCCTGTTTCTGCTCGCCGCCGCCCTCCTGCATCGCCACCACCGTATCACTCGGGCTTCCGCATGAACAACAGCATATTATAGAACCACGACGAAGGAATAAACCTGTATATGTGATCATCGAACCTGCTCAGGCGAAGGTAGGTGTTGTACGACCAGTACCGCCACCTGAAAGTCAGGTTCTCATCTGCAAGCTGGTTCTCTATTGTCCTGGTAATCCACCCCACGAAGCTGGAAACGAGCTCCTCGGACTCGAAGTGCACCTCCGAGAACCCTGCGGACCGCGCCTTCCTGCACACCCGCGCCGGCCTGAAGGTATGTATGTCCACCACGCTCTCCAGATCGCTTACGCCGTCGCCTTCACCAGGGGGTGTCACCGAACGCAGTCTCGCGGGAACTCCACCAAAGTAGCCCCCGTGCCCCGCGTACCACTCCACCCCCCGGGAGGTACCTTTTCTCGCCAGCCGCCCCAGGAAGTCACCTATCCTGGTGGGCTCTCCCGCCAGCATGCATATGCCACCCGGCGCCAGCACCCGGTATATCTCGGAAAAAGCCTTCCCGATGTCAGGGATATGGTGTAGGATAGCGTGCCCAACCAGCATGTCGAACTCTTGGTCCGGGTACTTCAACTCCTCCAACTCGGACCGCTTGGCCCTTACCTTGATGCCCAGCCTGTCGGCGTTTCTGCGGCACGAGTTCACCATGCCCCGGCTTATATCACAGGCGTAGTACTCATCCACCTGCCCATCGAAGTAACACAGGTTGAGTCCGATGTAGCCGGTCCCGCACCCGATCTCCAGCAGTTTCTCGACGTGAGGAAACGGGCCGCCCAAGAGCTTCTCGAACTTTCTCCTGACCCGAAGGGCGTTCTCCTCGTCGTAGAGGATCCCCCACTTGTCATCGTAAACGTTACTCTCCACATCGTGAAAGAGTTCGTTTGCTTCTCTCAGGTCAACTTCCATACATACCTCCCGGAGCTTACGCCTGAGATGATAACACTAGTAGCGCCGGGCCCCCGGGGCCCGGCGCCACTTCTCTTTTGCTTCCATCAACCCTTTAGAACTGCTTGAGCTCCTTCATGCCCATCAGGTTGGCCGCCATGACCACCCGCTGTATCTGGGCGGTGCCCTCGTATATCTGCATTATCTTGGCGTCCCGCATATACTTCTCCACCGGGTAATCCTTCATGTAGCCGTAACCTCCAAGCACCTGCACCGCGTCGGTGGTCACTCTCATGGCCATGTCCCCGCAGAACGCCTTGGCGATCGACGAGCCCGTGGACAGGTTGCGGCGGGCGCCCTTGTCACCCTCGGCGGCTTTCTTGGCCAGCCAGCCCGCGTAGTAGTAGAGCTTGCGCCCGGCCTCTATGTCTATGAGCATATCGGTCAACATGAAACTGATGGCCTGGTTCATGATGATCGGGCTCCCGAACTGCACCCGCTGCTTGGCGTAATCGAGCGCCTCCTCGAACGCGGCACGGGCGATGCCCACCGCCAAGGCCGCCACTCCGGCGCGGGTCGCATCCAGCGTTTGCATAACGATGTAGAACGCCTTGCCGATACCGCCAAGCAGGTCCTCCTTGGGCACCTTCACGTTGTCGAAGAAGACTTCGGCTGTGTGGGAGGCACGGATTCCCAGCTTGTCCTCGTGCTTGCCCATGCTCACACCCTCGTAGTCACCGCCCACAATGAAGCCCGCCAGGCCCTTGTAACCCTGATCGGGGTCGGTGTTGGCGAAAACCGTGTACATATCGGAGATGCCGCCGTTGGTGATGAAGCACTTCTGGCCGTTGAGCACGTAGTGGTCTCCCTCGTCTTTGGCGGTGGTCTTGATGCCGGCGACGTCGCTTCCCGCCTCGGGCTCGGTCAGGCAGAAGGCGGCCAGCTTTGGTTCTCCTTCGCAGAGCAGGGGCAGCCACTTCTTCTTCTGCTCCTCGCTCCCGGCGATCAGGATGGGTGCGACCGCCAGGTTGTTGGCCCCGATGCTGGTAGCCAGCCCGGCGCAGCCCCAGGACATCTCCTCGAACACCATGGCGCTGGTGAGTGGGTCAAGCCCTCCCCCGCCATACTCCTCGGGGATGCCCGCGCTGGTAAGCCCCGCTTCGGCGGCCTTCGGGAGAATGAGGTCCTTGGGGAACTCCCCTTTCTTGTCCCACTCCTCGGCGAGGGGCCGCAGCTCGTTCAGCGCGAAGTCGTGGGCCATCTCCACCGCCGCTTTTTGCTCATCATCAAGCTTAAAATCTACCATTACTCTCCTCCTCAATAACCTTCTCTACCATTACTCTATCCTCGGTCCTTACGCTCTACCTGCCACTTCACCTCCCGATTCAACCGGCGGCACCGGGGAGCTTACCCCGTGGCCCCCTTTCCTACTTCCCTACGAACCTGGCTTTTCCAGGTCCTTCCTTGACGAACGTCTCCATGCCGATTGTCTGGTCCTCGGTGGAAAAGCAGATGGCGATCGACTGGGCCTCGATGGCCAGACCGGCGATCAAGGAGCAGTCGAGTCCATTGTTGACCGACCTCTTGGCCATGGCCAATGCTATCGGCGGGTATCTGGTGGCGTATTTCCTGGCCACCTTCTGCGCCTCGGCTATCACCGCCGCGCCGTCTCCCTCGACCACCTTGTCCACCAATCCGTACTCCAGGCAAGTCGCCGCGTCGTAGAAACGGCCGGAGAAGATCATCTCCTTGGCCCTGGCCGGTCCGATCAGGCGGGGAAGCCTCTGGGTGCCACCGGCACCGGGTATTATCCCCAGCAGTATCTCGGGGACCCCTATCTGGGCTGTCTCCCCGGCGAACCTCCAGTCGGCCGCAAGCGAAAGCTCGCAACCCCCGCCCAGGGCGAAACCGTTTACCGCGGCGATTACCGGCTTGAGCACATTCTCCAGGCGGGTAAGCGCATCCTGGGCACCGCCTATTATCTTGGCAACCTGGGCCGGGGTGACGCCTATCATCTCCTTGATATCCGCGCCGGCGGCAAAGACCTTCTCTCCACCTGTGATGACGACCGCCCGGACCTCGTCGTCGTACTGTAACTCGGTGGCGCAGTTGCCTATCTCCAGGAAAACCTGGCCGTTCAGCGCGTTCATCTTGGGCCGGTCCAGCCGGACCGTCGCCACACCC
>SDBT01004222.1_pt1 | contig 24492 bp, 30 predicted proteins | sample 2277101 | NCBI WGS metagenome assembly SDBT01 (sample SAMN10404973, study PRJNA504765) | marine sediment metagenome | isolation source: marine sediment core GS10_PC15, 103 cmbsf | place: Arctic Ocean: Southern Knipovich Ridge | collected 2010 | reverse complement strand
ATTAGTTAGTTCTTGAATTTAGTATTGTTTTCTTTTTTAGTTTGGTTGAGATGCCTATTACACAGGAAGGAATTACTATAATTGCGATCATAATGGGGATGGCGCCTTGATAATTAGCAGTTAGGGTTGCCTCTTTTTCCCCTTCATCGCTGGTGGATTCTCCTTTACTTTCAGATACATAAGCAGTTATGGAAAATTGAGTCTCTGTTAAAAATTCAGTGGTAGTTTCATAGGGATTGTCTAAAAAGAGTTTCATCACATACTCCCCTCCATTTGTAGAACTATAATTTAGAGTAAATAGGCTATAGCCTTCAGTCTCTATATGTTGGGCAGCAAAATTTTTTGATTCGATTTTCAGCTCATTGTTATATATTTCGGCATATACAAGACTATCATGGAGAGGGTGAGAATCTGTTGCAGATAATAAAGTTATGTTTACTTCACTATATACTCCTGAGGAATGGCTGATAAAACCATAATCTTTTGTTAAGCCGTAGGTCGTCTGAAATGATATTGGGATCTGTTCTACTAACACAATTCCCTCATATATACCAATATAACCGTTAATCTGTGGGTAATTATCTTTACTCACGGGGATATAAACATCTGTTTCAAATGTATTATCAGGCAAGGAATCTAAAACAATGGTGCCTAACTGAGAGCTTTCATATTTGACTGTAGTATAGGGACCAAAATCAGTAAGAATTATATTGCATAAGGATACGGTAATTGTATTATAATCCCCGATCATAACAGGATCAGAATAATCACTATCTATTCTTACTTTATCGTTCTTTGCCATTTCACAAATCCAGGAAAATGCCTGTTGTTCGATAGTTTTCCGATCGGTTGTTAAATAGAATTCATGTAACTCCTCTGAATAAATGTCTTGAATAAGTGTATGTGTTTTATCCACATCAAAAGATATATCTAAGTCCAAGATTTCCGAAATCTTATAGCTATAATAGACATTTTTTATGTTGGAGTAGTTGAGGTTTTGTAGCACATAATTCTTTATTTTCTGGTCATCTTGCGAATACAAATCAATGGCCTTTAATATATAAATCATGTTATATGTATTTTCAAGTATAGTTTCAATATTGTCCGAATATTGTGGATTATAATAGCAAAAATTAGCGTCGTTCACAATATCATTGATAATGTAATTATGTAAAAGTGTCGTGTCAAAATTAAGATCCGTTATAGGTCCAAGATTAAGGTAATCTGTTAGCAATTCCATACATTTCACCGCATAATAACTGTGTTCTAGTATAATCTCCGAATTTTGGTAGGAATAGGGATATGACAAAGACGATAGGGTTATTGTTGGTAAAAACCCACCTTTGTTAGAGTAGCCAGTTTCCAAAAATTGAGAGTTAACCACATTGTCCAGCATTGCGTTTAAATCACATTCTAAATCAAGGTTACTTAACATAAGTATTTTGTCGAGTGAGTCTAACACCTGATATTTAGCCTTATGGTCATCTACTCTATTCCATTTTTTCAAATATTCTCTATTTCCCATAGTAAAATACTCAATGGGATAAGAGTGGAATCCAGAGCCAGGAACTGCCGGTTCGCCCGCAACGAATTCTTGAACAGGTATATTAGTACAAGCATAAAAGTAATATGTACTAAAGTCAGCTTCATAGAGACATGTTTCTTTCAAAATATTATAAATCCCTGATTGATCCAATTCTCCATCCTTTTCATAAAGATAAAAGGAATTGATGACATTGTAATATTGTTCCATTGAAGCGTAATCACTTGATAATAGGCAATATCCTCCAGAACTATTATAATAGGAAAGGGAGTCAAAAATCTCATTTTTATCTGCGGCTGTTAATTGAGAAATTGCGCCTGTTTCATTCAAGCTTCGAATTATTAGAAAAGTATTAAATAATTCATGAAATTCATAGGGAGTAGACGAATCCCAATTTCCTATGCTATTTCTGTTGCTCAGGATAAAGTTAATAACTCCACTTCTATTTTCAGAGTCTAAGAAGGATTTACCCAAAAGAGGGGTCAAGTCCGATAGTTGAAGCCCTAAAGCAGATGCTATTATGTTGTCTTTGTCAGCTAAATGAAAAAAGAGTAATTGAAAGATAAAATTCTGATCATCATAGAGGGTGTTAAGATACTCATGAAATTTATCAGTATTTATGGAATCTGCATAGTTATATAGATCCAGGCTTTTAATGCAGTAATAAGCAGAGAGTAAGTTAGGTTCCAGCATGGTCACTCCTAAAGACCTAAAATAATCATCATCATCATTTTTAAATCCCCACACTAAGTCCTGCAAATCTTTAATATATCCGAGAGTATCCAGTCTTCTGGTACCCAAATCTACATTTAGTACATCTAAAGTAATTAACGCATAATATGTGTTGTCCATTGTTGGAATCTTTAATGTTCCTGAAGGGCAATCACCATACGGTTGTCCGATAAATCCGTGGATGTCTGGATGGTAGCAACTAAGAATAAAATTGATAATATCTCGTTGAATGTCCAAAGATGGTAATTGGTCTAAGAGTGCTAGTGATAAGACAGCATAACAGTTGACTTCCAAAAGAGTGGTAAAAGGATAATATGGATTGTTTGGATCAGTATCCATATATCTATAAGCATAATCATCTGTAAAAATACGAGTCGTAGTATTATAGTAGGACATAATGTAATTACTGATGGCTATTTTATCAACACTGTCTATCATATCTAGTGCTTTTAAGATATAGAGCGCATAATATGTAGCTTGTAAGGAAGGTTCATAAATCTGATTGAAAAATCCATTGGTACTGTATTCATTAAGTTTAGCAGAAAACATATCGTCAATAGCTTGATAATTATCCCCCGTAGCTATTTTAGGGATGGACTCCGGACTTTTAATTTCACTTTCGTACATGGTTGTTTGACGACTAGATTTCATCTGCTCTGAAGTGCTAAATGGCATGCACCAAAATCCAATAATAAATCCTGTAAGTATTACTAGGAAAAATATCATTTTTCTAATATGCATATACATCACATTTTTAGGTAATTTGGTTACATTTATTTCACCTCGTTATATATAAAGAAAAATTAGAAAAGAAATTTATATCAATATATTTGGCAGGATTCATGGTATCATTTATTGTATGCCTAAAAGATTTTCTCGATTTAACCTTTGAAAATACTTTTTTCTTTAAATAGCTAAATTTGGAATTAAAGGTATGAAAAATGTATTATGTAAAGTCACGTTTTCTTCCCCCACTCATTCAGACCAGATGCTTGAACTCGTAGGAGAATTAAATATAGAACAGGTTATATCCCGTGATAACGAGTTGGTAGCAGTAGAATCTCGATTCTTCTCTGAAAACAAGCTCGTTATAAAACACTCCATACTTCATAAAGCAGACATCTCTCAAATACAAGTATTCAAGGAGAAAAAGATATTCACGTTTGAAAAAAACAGTTTGAGATTAATGTCCCAAGTGTTAAGTTTTAAGGGCATGGAAGCTTAAAGGGTGAAAGCTTATGATTATTATTATTGGTAAAGAGATTTCACAAGAGTGAAAAAATTCTCCTAATGAATCATAAAAGTGTTTTTAGTATAAATGGAATGTTGCACCCAAATCCTCCATTTAAATCTAATAAACAATTCCTAAAAGAGCTAGATTATGCCTTATTAGATAGTAATCTATACCTCCATATTCATAGAATGCTGGTCGAATTCAGCATGAGTATTACTTCAAAGGTTTTGGACTATTTAGGATATATTTATGATAAAAGTGGGGAAGAGTGGGAGCTCTCAGAATCAGATTTATAAGCTTGTATGCTTTGCTTTAATCCCTAATTTTCTTTTTTTTTATTATCTTTATATGAGAAATTTTAGAATTTAATTTTTCTAATTAAAATACTAAAAATTTTTTATTAAATAGAGAGAAAACATTATTAATGTAAAAATCACTCTCGTTTATTATCTAATCGATATCCCTCTTCGAGTATTATGGTCCTTAAAAGAATTAAAAATTACTTTAGACGTAAGAAAGATTTTGTAACTACTTATAAAAACTCCTATTATACATTGGAAAAGAAATGGGATGGTTTTATCAATCACTATACTTATTTGGTGTATACTCATAAGCAAGATTTCTTAGCTGCTATTGATATCCTGTTAAAATTTTCTATTCGTTCCTGGCTCAAACGAAGAAAAATAAAAAATGAACGTGAAAAGACAAAAAATTTAATGGGTATCATCGAGGAATATAATGCCAAATTTGTACTACAGAGACTCCAAGACCATCACTCATTTTTTAGCGGAAAAGAAGATTCTTTAGGATATTCCTTAAGCGAAGAACAAAGGATGGCAATTGTAAAGGATGACCAGCATAATCTTGTAGTAGCCGGGGCAGGGTCAGGTAAAACCTCAGTATTGACCTCACGGGTGGTATATCTTACCAGAAGAAAAGACAAGGTTGATGTTGAGAGGATCTTAGCCTTAGCGTTTAATAAAAATGCGGTCAATGAAATGGAGAAACGATTAAGAAAGGTCTATAAGGTCAACGCGAAGATCTCAACCTTTCATTCGTTAGGGTTTTCTATCATTCATGAAGAAACTAAAAAGCGACCCCGAGTATTATTTGATGGAGATGAGTTTAAGCAAGGAGAATTAATTAGTTCACTATTTCTGAAAGAGTTACACAATAAAAAATATCAGAACTTATTCTTAACTTACATAGCGTTTCATTCGCAGCCTGAAGTCAAAAAAGAATCGTTTGAGCGAAAAGAAGAATATTTTAAATATATGAGAAATCTTAGATATCGAACGCTGAACGGTATTAATGTAAAATCAATTTCAGAACGAGATATCGGGAATTTTTTGTTTATGAACCAAGTCACATTTATCTACGAGCCTCTTGTCGAATGGGTGACTAAGGACGATAAAGAAAAAGATTACCGACCAGACTTCTACTTACCTGAATATAAGATATACATTGAACATTGGGGGCTAAATAAAGAGCATAAAGTTCCACAATGGTTTACCCAAACCTCGCAAGAATATCTAGAGAAAAGACAGTGGAAACTAAATCAATTTAACATTCACCATAAAACATTAGTAGAAACCTGGGATTATGAAAGAATTGAAGGCATTTTACTCCCGAATTTACAAAGGAATTTATTGAGGATAAATCCTGCTATTAAATTCATTCCGCTCACTTATGAACAATTAGTGAAAAAGACCAATGATTTTCGCAGTCATAAAAACGAAATCTCAAAACTTATTATGAGCTTTATTAAAACCGCGAAGTGTAATTTTTATACCATAGTCGATATAGAAAAAAAAGTTTCACGCACACGATATTCAAAAAAACAACAAGTATTTGGAAAGTTGGCCATCGCAGTTTTCGCCAAATATCAGGACTACCTAAAAAAAGAAGAGAAAATTGACTTTAACGATATGATTAATATGGCGGTTAATTTGGTAAAGAATAATCCAGAGAATTTTGTGAATAGATATGATCATATCCTAGTGGACGAGTTTCAAGATATCTCGCATCAAAGAAAAGAGTTACTTAGAGGTTTTGTAAACCAGCAATCGAGGACAAAGCTTTTCTGTGTGGGAGACGATTGGCAAAGTATCTACCAATTCAACGGAAGCGATGTAGACCTATTTGTAAATTTCGGGCATAGCTTTCCTTATCCTGAAATCAATTTTCTGGAAACTAATTATCGCAGCACCTCCACTATAGTAGATATGAGTAATCATCTAATCGCTAACAATAAAAATCAATTTAAGAAACAGATGCGTTCTCATCAACAAGGGCAATCTACCATCACTATTTTTGAATTTGCTGAAACTTTCATATATAATTTTCGATTACGATTAACGAAAGTACTGTCCTTTATCCAATCTTTACTAGTTAAGGATATTAAGCCTAGTGAAATTATGGTCATTTCTCGGTTTAGAAACAACTTAAAAGAGTTAGAAATAATGTGTGGGGCAGAAGGTATTCCTACCGAAGCAAGAAGAGGAGGAATACGATTTTGTACAGCTCATTCATCAAAAGGTCTAGAGGCATATCATGTTATTATACTGGATGTGAATTCAGGATTGTACGGATTTCCCTGTGAAATACAAGATTCTTCAGTATTGGAAGTTGCAAAACGCTACCAGATCCGAGGGTTTATACAAGAAGAGCGCAGGCTTTTTTATGTGGCGCTTACCAGAAGTAAGGAGCATATTTATATTTATACGGTTCAAGGGCATAACTCAGTTTTTTTAGATGAGATAAAACAGTATGTAACACGAGAATTTATTGAACAGAATGGTAATCAACGACTAGAACAACCTATAAAAGAAGAGGCACAGAAAACGTTAGATTCCCATGCACAAATACCTCCTAAATCTCAAAAACCAAAAGAAATTAATATGGAAAATCATCTAGTTTATATATTAAAACTGAAGGATGATAATTGGTACGTGGGAAAAACAGCTAATTTGGATAAAGAAATTAAACGCATCATAAAGGGAAAAGGCCCTGCGTGGACTCAAATGCATGAGTTGGAAACCGTAGTAAAATTAATTGAAGGGGGAGATTTAAAACAAATTACGCTATCATATATGAAAAAATACGGATGGCAACATGTCCGAGGATATGCGTGGAGTCAGAGGGATATGAAAAACCCACCTAAAGAGCTTAGAAAGGTATAAAAAAGAAGGTCGGTTACTGCTATAAAGCTAGAAGCCAAGCGACTGAAACTGAAATGAAAATAAGTAGTTTTATAAACATGATGAAGAGAATAATCCAGAGAAGTGCCAGTAGCATACCTCCGATGGATATGATAAGTGTTCCCGAGAACAGAAAAAACACCTGAGAATATATTACAGTTCTTATGATTGCGGAATCTTTCATCTTTTTTTCTCCGGTTTTATCTATGGCTACTCTATTCATATTTACTAGATACTGTCCAATATATTTACTAATTAGAATACTGGTGAAAAAATCCATAATCAATAAAACCATCATCATCAAAGTAAATTCATTAAAATATTTTGTGTTCATTACACGTGAGAGAGTGTCTATAAGAAATGTAGCCATTACTACAGAAAATATCATACTAGAACTATATAAAACGGTAGCTATCTTCAAAAGAAGCTCTAATTTTGGGCGTTTTCTAAAAGTATCCCTTATAATTTTAATTTTTTTAATTACTTTCATATGGCCTTAATCAAAGTCAGCTATTTAAAAGAAAAATCAATGGTGATTAAAATTATAAATCTATGAATTTTTACACAAGAAATTTCCGAACGCGAAATATGGAAATTATCCCATAAAAGTGGATAAAACATTCAGTACTAGGATCAAGAGTAATCTCCGAAAAGGCACTGCAAAAATATTTAAATATGACATTAACTTAAACTACATAGGGAACAAAAGGCTTCACTCAATATTCTGGATTTTTGTCTTTTGGTTAGTGTATTCACATACACTTAGATTTTGCCCTACTTACCCTAAATTGTTTCGGACCTTATTTGGTCTTCATTGGGTGAAGGCTTTGCTCCCTTTTTCATTACAGTACTTAGTCTAAATAAAAATTGACCTGAAGCGAAAAAGTCTCTGAAATATTTTTTTTAAATCATTCAGTATATTTTTAATGCTACTCACCTTAAAATGGTAGTTAGTATCAATTAGACTCCTTTATACTTAAAGAAAAAAGGGAGATGTTATTTTTGGTGGTATTGTTTAATTTTTTCTAAATAATCCGGACAAGATGTAAAATCAGGATATTTATAATCTGTACATGAGCTAAGTTTAGTATAGACACAAGTTTCTTTAAACGGGCACGGATGGAAAGATGAAAAGATATTATGGTCTTTATCCTGCGATTCAAAACTCATATTCATAATCATGCCTGATTCTTTATAAAAAAAAGATCTTTATCTGGTTAAATTTATTTTGTTCTTGGAAATCTTAAAAAAGGAAAGAGGGAAAAAAATTTGTGATATATTTTTCTTTTAAATAAATCGGTTTAAAATTATTAGTATAATGTCAAAGGCTATTAATTATCATTGGTACAAACAAGCTATTGAACTTGCAATCGTTTCAGATAACTTTCACTTAGCAGAAAAATATTATACTACTCTCTTCTCTCAAGCACAATTAGAAAAGAACGAGCAGTTGCTCACTACATGTGAGATATTAAAACATAAAATTGAAAAAGGGCTAGACTATTATTCTTTTGATACCTTAACTGAGAGGGCGAATTTAGAATTAAGGAATAAAAATTATGAGGGATCGATAGCATTGTATCAAAAAGCAAGAGATTGTTTAGAAAACTCAAATCGCTCAGAAGTTAATAAAATCCAATATTTAGAATATGTTAACTCTAAAATTCGTATCATCGAACAACGAATAACTATGTAATAATAGGACTCTACTTTTTTCTAAGTTTGGACAAGAATCTTCATGTTATTTGTAAGCAAATTAAAAGAGGCATTAAGGCTATTTACCATCATTTCCGTTTCATTATATTTAGTTGAGAATTCTTTATACCGTCTTCGAATGGTATTTTCAGAAACATTTGCAATTTCAATGAGTTGTCTATAGGTAATGATAACACCGGCAATTTTACACGCACTGTAAATGGCCCCAGCTGCAATTCCGCTAATTTTATATCGAGAGGAATATGATTTCTTCCCAAGTAGTGTGTTTACCAGAGATTCTATTGAATGTAGACCTAATTTAGATATAAAGATTTGGGCAAATATATAGGATAAATTGACAGTAGACCTAATTTCTTCTACTCTATTTCGAATGGTCATTTCACTTACCCCAGCAACTTTCTTAAGCTTTGGATATGTTATAGGTATATTTACCAATTTTCCAATTACATATATCATTCCTGCGGTAATGCCTTTAGGATTACGACCAGCTATTAATGGGAATTTATCTAATGCTTTTGTTATGTAGGGAGCAATCCACGATAATTTAAGTTCTGAAGTAAATTTAGGAACAAAACTTTGAGGTCTATGAGGGCTTAAATTTAGAGGAAACTTTTCAATTAATTTTCCATATAACCTAAAAATTTTACCTTTTTTAATAGACGACTCTCTCGCTATATCTTTTATAGTCTGAGGAAGTTCATTTTTTCTGCATATATAGTAGACACAAACTGCTATGCGCGTTTCAAGTGAGTTACCTTTTAGGAGTTTTAGATTTCTTGCTTTCTCAATTAAACTAAGTATATCGGTTATATACGGCTCCCGTATGTTCAAATTTTTACAGATCCGTTTTATTTCTGACTGTGCTTCTAAAAAACACTTCTTGTCATATGAATGATTAGAGGCTATTCTATGGCCTCTTTCTAGAGCTTTATTTCCCGATTTTTTGGTATGGGCTTGAACATCTTTTTTGCATAATGTATTCAAGTGGTAAATTTTAGTCCTATATGATAATGGAGGTCCTACATGTGTTATTTTATTCCATTTTTCTAAATTAAATGCACGACCATTTTTACAAGAACCATCAATTATATGCTCGTGATAGACCATCCCACATCCATTACAGAGCACATCGCCTGACCTTATAATGATATCCCCTTCACACTCAGGGAAAAAATGAACCCTAATAGAATGCATATTCTCCATAAAATTTCACTCTTTACAAAACTTGTAGAATTTCTGTATGAATTCCTACAATATTCTATATAATAATATACAGAAATTTATATTTATAAGTTATGGTTTTTGTATAATTATATAGAGATTTTTATTTGTAAAAATGTGAAAAAAATTTGGCAGGACACTCGATAAAATATAGATTTAATGAGGAAAGTGGGATAAGTCGAATGACCGTACCCCGTGCTATAATTGAGGCGGGTAAATTGGATTGGAAAAATGCAGATGAACTAAAAATAGTAATAGAAACCATAAATGGAGACAAAGGCGTTTTTATTTATAAACCCTCAGAAAATATTGAGAGAAAAAAGAGCCCGAACAAAATAAAAAAATCTTAGCTATTTAGGTTTTTACTGTATTGTTTCTAAACCTTAACCAACCAAATGTTTTTTTCGCACTTTTTTCTTTATATATATTGGATAAAGATAGTTATTAAGGAATTTTCTCTGCCATACTTTCCTTCCACACTTGTAGGGTTTTTTCCTGATGGCTCCTCCATTCCATTAGGTTTTCCCTACATATACTAAATTTTATAGTTTTTAATTATAGTTTATATATGAATGTCTTTACATATATTAAGAATATATACTAAATTATGTCCTGTAGTATAGATCCAGAGGCTTTAACAATAGCCCGATATAAATCATCATCCGCTAAGGCATTCATAGTGTAAATATCTTGCCCCGTCCATTTATGAATCTTCTTGGGTACTTTATGTAATTTACAAAATCGTTTCCATAAAAATTTGTCATCTATATAAACTCCAGGGACTTTAACCTCTTCCAATTGATTTTTATATCGGTCTATAAAAGACATTATTTTTTTAGCTTCCGTTAATACTTTATTTCTTATCAAGATTAGTTGTTCTGACAATTTTAATCACCTTTTAGGGTTGTTATTACCAGTAACAAAGTAGTTCTATTTAAAGAAAAAAGTGCGACAAGAAAATCTTATATCCGAATACAGGACTTGAGAACAAAATTGGATGAAAGTAGTTTTCAAAAACTGGTTGAAATACAAATTTTTCTTTAAATAGTTTAGAAAAATTATATGATAAAATAGTTGGATTTTAAAATATACTTGATAATACTATTTGTACTAATCTACTAAAAATATTAGAGGAAGTGAATGAAAATATGTCTTATATTCTAGAATTTCTTGAAGTAGGCGAGATTAGTCTTTTGGATCTACCACCCGACAAAATTAAAGAGTTTGTTAAAGCCCTTATGATCCTTAAGCCCGAGGAAAGAACACGACTGCTTGAAGATCTACTCAGAGAAATGGATTTTTTATAATAATAATTTCTAACTTATATTTTTCTTTGTTATATATTATTATATGTTAGCATAGAAGCTCGATCTACTATATTTATAAATGAAGAGTATTAATATATAAATTTAAGAACATAAAATAAAAGATTTTAAAATAAAGAAAATGGGAGATATAGATATATCAGCCCAGTTAAAGGAACACCTCATTAAAGGAGAGGACTGGGAAAAAATGGAAACTCCCATTCCAGGAGTATTTATAGTGAAAATTCCGGAGTCGAAAACGCTGAAAGCGCTATTAAATTTAGAGCTTAATCCATTAAAGGATGACGGGAAATCCATCAAACGGAAAGGGCTTTTTATCAACAGTAAAGAGATGTTTGTAAAATTTACCGAACTATTTCTTGACGATCAGGCATTTCAAATCATCCAAGAGATGGAGCAGATTAATGTGGGGCAAAAGGGAAGTAAAGCCGAATCCAAGAAGCTTGAAATGTAAGAACGAGTAGAAAAATGACACTATCACAAGCATACCCCAGTTTATTCCCAATTCATGTTTCACCTACAAACCCTCTTTTAGTTATAGCCGTTCTCATATTAGTTGCCATATTTCTTAATATTCGTTACCTGGGGGCTATATTTTCATTTATTCTTGGGATTTTTACTCTATTTTTGGGAACTGATTACTGGCACCGCTTTGCATTAGGACCTACATGGGCACAAACTATCCTTATTTTTATTTTACTTATCTTGTCTATAAAAAATCTGATTCTTAGTTTATTTAAGAGAGAAAGTGTTTTTCATCCTTTTGTTCGGGATGATAGATATTTACTGGTTTTTTTACTCACTGATCTTAAACTTTCTAATATGCGTAGATATCAGGCACTATCTTATTGGTTTCCCCTTATTATCCTCACCTACTTTTTATATATCGAAAGACTTTTGTTAGATTTGTTATTAAGTGACCCTCAAAGAGCAGGGATAATATTAATAATAGGGCTACCGATAATAGGAATTGTTTTCTCCCTCATATATTTCGTGGCTATAACGGTTAAAGGGGATTTTTTCGATTTGCTACTTTTATAAATAATAGTTTTCTAATCTTCAATATTTTTTATTAATATATCATAGTGAAATCGCATCCCTATAAAAAGAATAGTTGCTCCTATCAAAAGAAAAGAGAGAAATTTAAGTATGGTATCCCATATAATGGAATCTATAATGCCTTGTAGAAAAAGGAAGGCTAAAATGATTACACCACCAATGTAAATTGTTACGATAATTCCTAAATTTATTAGGGATTGATGTTTTTTTTTCTTTAATTCTTTAATTAATTCTAAATCTATTTTATATTCTTTTACCTTATTTAAACTTTCAAATTCATCAGCCCAGTCCAGTCTTTTTATTAAAACAATTGAGAATGTTTTAAAATATTTTAAATTAATATATTCAAGAATTAAATCAATATCCTTTGCTCCTCTAACTTCCTTATAGATGCTAAATATAAAAATTGATAAAATTATTCCAAATACAATTAGAGTTATAAAAATATTTGTCAGCAAAAATAAAATAGGCATAAAGAGTATGACTAAAATAAATGATATTAAACTTAATACTAAATGTATCGGCTTTTGAGCTTTTTTAGCTAAAACACTATGTTCCCTACATAGTAAAATAATCATAAATTTTTTTCCATAAGTTTTTATTTTAAATTCACTCTCAACATCCTTCTTTCCACAAATAGGACATATTTTGGGAGGTACTATTGAAATTTCATTGCTCCTTTTTCCTTTTAGAGTACTGACGAAATTATTAGGAATTTTAAATCTTTTATATTCTATATCATTAATGGGTGATTTAATTATTTGTTTCACCTTTTCATTTCAATCTTGTCAAATAATTCAAAACATCAGGTTGGATTTATAAATTGAACTCATATATAAATTTCTATTTCTATTATAATTGAAGCAATTTTGCTATTAAAAATTTTGTTATGTTATATCGCTTTTTTTGTTCCGTAATTCTCATATAAGAAGACTCCCTTCATTCTAAGCTTTTTTTTTCTCCATAAGATTAAAATTAGTAATTTCCATAGTCTCTTGACATAATTTATAATGGATTACAAACATTCTATAATTACTTAAGTTATAGATTAGGGACCTTTTCTAAATCAAAAAAATCGTCATATTCCATATCCATTCTTCTGATTATATAATCATCCCTGAACCTGCTATAAAATAATACGTTATTATACCTAACACTAGAGTAATTAAGAGAGTGTTAATAGGAATTCCAGTTCTTGTATTTAGAATACCGATAATAACGGTGAGAGTGCCCATGATACAATTGATGGGTCTCATGATGATTAAACTTCCAACAAGGGTACTTTTCTTATCTGATTTAGTTTTTGATTCCATCGGTAATATAATGAAATTTCATTATTTTTTAATAATTTCGATTTGACTATATTATAAAAAATGAATACAAATAAAAATTGTAAAAAAGGCGATTTAATCAAAGTAAGGAAAAAAAAATAGGATAATTATAATTTTGATTTTTTATCAGCGCGAATTCAAATACAGAAAATTTTAAATAATCCAATATCTAATAATTTTTATCCCACAACCTATCAGAGGGAAGCTAGCTTATGGACGATACAGAGTTTAAATTGAAGAAAACACAAAAATTATTTAAAACTTATATTGCTATTGATGTAGCAATTTTAATCATATTAATAATGATACCCTACCTCCTTATTAGATTTCAAGCTTCTTGGATTCGGCTTTACTTCCCTTTTGCCCCACATTAATCTGCTGGGGGGCATATATTTAACTTTGTTATTCGGATATACGTTATTTGCTCAATGGTTAAGAAAATTTAGAACTGTAATTATCTATGGAGACGAGGTAAACTGGAATGAACTGACCTATAAATGTATAGTTGAGACTAGGGAATATAATAAAAAAAATCTTATAACCAAAGCGTACCAATATCTTATCCTTGGACTATATTACAACCTTATGGATGGAGCAGAGATGGTCGATGTTGTTGACCTCTATAGGATGAGGAAAGGGGCACGAGCTTATCGAAAGAAAAGACTAGAGAAGGCCTTGCGGTATTTTGATAAAATTTCGAAAGGAAGATATCAGAACGAGGCGTTGAAACATTTCGGTCATATCTATGACTTAATCGGTAATTATTACAGGAAACAAGATGATCCTAGTATTGCAATAGGATATTACCTAAAATCTAAAGGTTTTAAAGCAAAAGTTAAAGATTGGAACAATGTGGATATCTTAGAACGAAAGATTAAAGAGCTTAATGTGTAATTGTCACTTAACGTCTGAGAGGCCATCTTTCAAAAATAGTGTTACTCTTTTTCTTTAAATAATCTCGAAGAATTTCAACGATAGTCAAATAATAATAGTTGGTGAAAAAAATGACAGATAAACATGATCAAGGATTTTTTGGACAAAGTGTAGGATTAATCGTAATAAGTCCTGCTAAAACCAAGCCGTTTATTTTTATTCAATGTGTCAGAAATAAAGGTAATAATATATGGGAGAAACCTTCTGCTGGAGAAGGGAGGAAAGTCCGAATCTCACTAGATGAAATGGTGATGATTAATTCAGTTATAAAAGGAGAGAAGAATGAGTGGAAAGGATATCATCCCTATAAAGATAGGGATCCGAATCTTTCTGTCTCGTGGGAAGGAAATAAAAAAGAGAAGCTGTGGTTTAACATTGGTAAGTATAAAAAACCAATTGAGTTTCCACAGCTTGAAGTATTACGCCTTTTATTTAAGCATCTACTTAAGGAAAAGATTGAATTTGCAACCATATCTTCAATTATTCCTTCTAAAAATAACATGGCTACTACAGAAGAGAATTATGTCCCTGATCTAGAAATCGGAAAAAAAAACTCTCCTAGTGAGATAAAGACCGAAAAAATTGATTATCAAAATCAAGATTCCCACAAAATCAAGGGTTCAATTAAAATGGAGACAGAGAAAGGATTACTACTTATCCTTCAAAACGGGCAGGAAGCTTGGATACCAAAATCACGGATATATTCCAAGTACGACGTGGAAATCACCACCGAACAGGAATTTACCATCGATAATTGGATTTTAGAGCAAAAAGGGATAACGGCTGGAAAAATCTCTTAACTTTTTCCAATCCCTCTCATTTTATTTGTTCAATAAGATATAATATAAAATTCTAAAATTTTATAATTTTTAGAATCTTAGAAATCTTTTTGTTTGTGTATTCCTATTATTTTTTCTACATCTTTAAGTTTATTAAGCAGCCATTTTCGGAATTCGGGAAAATTATTGGTAGGGGGAATCTCATTCTTAATTACATTTTTATCGACAAATAGATGGTTTTCCGGCAATTGATTTACATCCTCTTTAGCAACTAAAATGTCTAAAAGAGGTTTTTTTTCAATATTAAACTTCTTAAAAATCGATTCGAAATCCTCAATATCTTTATCCTTTAATGGGTAATTGGTATTATTCATACGGACCCATTCGCCAATGAAATCAGCAGGAATTCCATCTTTCCAATGATGGTTCCGTAAATAATTGTAAAGTTTTTGAGGGTTATAAAGTTCAGGCAAATCTAAATTACTTGAATTAACCTTTTTACTGCGATACGAATGAAGAACTTGAATGAACTCTTGTGCAATTAAATTATTCTTTTTTATAATTAGCTCATATTCATGGGAAAAGTCTGCTAACTCGTCAGGAGAGTTTATACTTTCTAAGGTCTTAGGGGACTTCACATTAAATTCTTCTTTAAAATACTGCTCAGGTATCTGGATCTTAAAAAACTTTTCTGCAAACCGCAAGATTTTATTCCAATATTTGGGATGATAGTGTTCTAAAAGAGAAGGAAGATCAAGCTCCATATCCTCATTAAGAGCATAGTAAATTTTAGTGGCCGTATTTTTTATTCCTTGAATTTTGTCTTGTAAAATAGCTTTATTGGATGAGGTGGATATTAGGTGTTTTTCAAACTCTAGGCTACCGTTTGATTCAGTATAATTTAAAAACTGTCTGCTCTTTTTATTGTAAAATATGAAGTTGCTACCATTTGCCAACCCACTCACATTTTCGTTTATATTGAGTACACATCGAATATCTTGTAGACGTAGAATCTCAGAAAGTTTTTCGGAGTCCAAGCCATAAATAAAAAAGAATGATTGTCCTTGTGAATAGGAGTTGTTTGCCTCATAGATAATCTCTTCTAAATTGTAAAGCGCTGTAGATTCCAAATCTATTACACTATGCCCTGCGGTAAATATTTCTAAAGATTTTAGGTGTTTTAAATCTACATAGGGAAATATTACGACATTTTTCTGTTGGAAAAATAAAATATTTAGAAATTCAGGCAGCATAAAATCATATTTAGTATCCATTTTTTATCACCTCTACCTATTTTGACAAGAAACTTTAATTATGTGGAACTAAAATAATCATAGATGATGAGAATCAATAAATCTTGATAGCATTCAACTACATTTTTTCCTTGCAGAGCGACAGCAGGATACACTACACGAGACTCGTCCTCATGACGCTCATCGGCAAGTAAACCTAAGTCTCTTTTAAAATCCTTGATTGGAACGGCGTCCATTAAATCTCGTTTATTAAGCTGGACAACATAGGGAATCTTTTTTCTGCCTTTAGGAGAAGTGAAACTTAATAGTTCTCTAAAACTACGTTTATTTTGTTCAACCAGTTCTGGGTCTGAATCCGCTACAAACACGATCCCGTCTGCCCCATCCAGAACATATTCACGAGTAGATAAAAATCGTTCTTGTCCGGTACAGGTAACAATCTGAGTTATAAACGTATATTCTTTATCTTCAATCTCAAATTTAAAGGAAAGAAAGAGAGTGTCTTGCCACAAGGTTCGACCGTCAGTAGTCTCAATAGAATATCCATTAGTTATCTTAAACGAGTTAAATTTTTCTCTTAGACGTAAAAAGTTGGTGGTTTTGCCTGATTCTCCAGGTCCCCAATATACAATTTTGAATTGGACCACTCCTTCGGTTTCGGAGAAATCTATCTTGTCTTCTACGGCCTGCTGATTTTTTTCGGATAGTTTTGATTCAATCATCTTACAAAACACCTCCTAAGAAATAGTACCTACTTTATCCCCAAAAATCTGCTGTTTGAGCTTCTTGATATGTTCTTTCAACTCTTTCTCATTCATTTTTAAAGTTTCTTTTATCTTACCACTCAATTCAATTTCATTCTTGATTTTTAGGCCATAACGATTCATTTGAAGAATAATTACACCAATATTTACTTCTTTATCAGCTAGTAAAACGATAAGTATCTCTCTTTTACCTTTTTTTTCAATATGTACTTGACCAATTGATTTTACAAAAAGCTGAAGATCGTTGTAGATTATGGAAGCTCGTTCCAAATATTTCGCATCGAAAAAATCTTGTCCTTGTCGGGAAACTCCATATAATGCGGCCCCAATAGAGCTGAGGTCCCAATAATTTAATTGCCGGTCAAATCGAGAGTCAATAGCGATTATTTTAGCATCCTGATCGATGGCAATTAGACCATACACATATCCTTTCCGAGTGAGTTTGCCATAATTATCTCTGATTTCATCAAGGACTCCTGATATTTTATTTTGGTATAATACTTTTGGCATTTGATTAATTGTCAATTTTTTTTCCTCATTTTTAATAATTTTAACACACCTTCTAATCCATCTTATTTAAAGAAAAAAAAGAGATTTGTCGGATACGACTATATAAAATAGTAAGAAATAGTTAATTAACCACTAATGAAGACTTTTTGGAATAATGGATTTCATTTACCTCTGTAAAAGTGTTATGTTTGACGATTACGTTTGAAAGCTCTACTATATCTCCTTCAGCAATCAGTTTTAGACAATCTATTGCTTTCATATCCCACAACACCACATCTATTGATGAGCTGCTATCAAACAAGATGAATTTTAAAAGAAATGATTTCTCTCCATTATCCTTATCTTTTTCCACAAACTCTATTTTTTCTACAGTCCCGCTGATTTTAGGAATATAAGAATCTTTCATAGTAGCACTATAAAGATCATCGATAGTTAAGTCTTTTCTCTGCTCCTGTTTTAAGGGAGTTATATTCCGCATCTTCGGAATTAGCTTAGGATTAACCTCACCAGGAGCCAGAATTATCTTTCCTTTTTTTCCTAGGTGGATTTCTATATACTCTTTTAATCCTTTTTTAGAATACCCTCCAATTACCCTAACTATTGTGTTGAGCTGAAAATACTCCTTTTCCAGTATTTCTGCATGTGTATCCCATAGTACAATCTTTATGCTTGTGGAATCGTCATAGAGGATGAATGAGCCCACAACTCCTGAACTACCATCTTTCCGCTCAAAATAATTGGTATTGAATATTCTCCCAATTCGCCCCAACGTGACAATGTTGCTCATATTTTCTGTAACCTCTGATAATTGTATAGAAAACTCATCATAATCGATTTCTTCCGCAACAAGAGCGTACATGTTTGGATCTATTAACTGAGAATAACAGTTTAATCCATAATCCTTCGCGATTAAAAACCAAATGGCCTCATCAGACATAAATCCTTCGTATTGTTTTTTCTTAGCCTTTCTTTGACTCTCTAATTCTTCCTCACTATATCCAGCTTCTAATAAAGATTGATAGATGTCTTTTGTTTCGGCTTCCATATTAATCACCTAAAGAGTTATGATATATGCAAAAAATTCCGTGTTCGGTGAAATGCATAGGCGCTACATGAGCATAAGACTCGAAGATTTTTTTGCATTAAGTTTTTAGAATAGTTATTATCTTTTTCGATTTTATCGGTCACGTAGATAACAACCGCAATTTGAGTGGTAAATTGGGGCCAGAACTGTCGTGAATCAAGATGCTCATGCAATATTTTTAAGTTTTGTTTTGCTCTAGTATAATCAAAAACGGGAGCGATCCTGTAGATTTTATGAAGATATATCCTGATATACCGATACCTCTCTTCTGAGCTATGGCGTGACTTAAATTTACCGCTTCTTAAGAACTTTTCAAAATAAATCAGATTTTTCAGAAATTTCTCTACTATTCCCTTTACAATAAAGCTCGGAGCGGAAATCATCTTTGAGAGCTCGATATATTCAGACTTGTCTAGAGTCCCTACAATACGGTTCTTTGAATTACAAATACTGAAATTTCGTAATAATGTATTTATTACAGGTTTAAAAAAGGATTTTAAATATTTAAAATCAAAGTGCTCGTTAGGCTTAAACCGATTTCTAACCGATGCTTTAATCATTTTTCATCTTATGTCTTTGGTAGTTACCTCTTTTTCTTCCGGTTATTTATAAATAAAAAACACGAATTGATAGTTTTTATTCTAGAACTAATATATTATGTTCGCATATCCAAAGTGGTTTGAATAGAGTCTGAATGTTTTGGCTTTGTTCTGAAATAATTACGGCATTTTTGATAACTTTTTATTAATTTATTAATATTGTTCTCAACCCGCTCTTTATTTAGATGATGATCAGTACACATTAAATTAAGGATTCGTGTGTTATTTGGTGGGGTCCAGAAAACTTTTTGTGGAGACCTTTGAACTTCAGGAAGAAGAAAGATTTTTCTAATTTTTTTAATTAACCCAGGAGTAAGCGAAGAGAAATTGTAAGTATTTTTATCTTTTGCAATGATTTTTTCCAAAGAGCCATGTTTAGTTATTAATGATAATGCGGTTTTTGGACCAATTTTCTTTATTCCGGAAAAGTAATCAATACCTATCAGTATAGCCATATCGATCAACTGAAAGTGATTAATCTTTAATGTTGCTAATGTCTGTTGCAGACTAATGGTACGTGGTACTACTTTTTTATATATCCATTTCCCTTGAATTTTTCTCTTCTGAGATTTAGAGAGATTTTGCAATACTTTTGGACAGCCAAACAACAAAGTATCATAGTCTTGAGAATTCGCATATGAAGCTATCTTATCTTTAACCAATTGAGCACATTGGGATTCCGCAGAGGCGGGAGACTCAATGTAGGGAACACCCAAAGATCCCAAGAGTTGTTTTGATTCCTTTATTATGTTGGGCCATAAAAATTCATTGCTCATTGCAATGTCCCTTGCCTTTTCTTTATTTCCGTTGTTTAAAGCTTTCTGGTACCACCGGGTAGTGACTAAAAAATCATTGAGCTGATCTTTGGTAATTACCCGCTTTAACTCAGAATCTCTCCCATCAAAGCAAAAAATAGGAAACATATATTTGGAATAATAAAAATTTATCCTGAACAACAGGCCGTATAAATGAGATATTACTCGCTGGCTGTGGTCGGTCATTAAATTCGAATAGGAATATGAGTGGTTCTTATAGGCGAAATTAAACAGACTCATAATGATGTTGGGAGCATCCACCGCAATAATCCTGCCTGATAGTTGTTTAAGTTCAATATCTTTACTTACAACCAGTTCGCCTAATTTCACTCCCATGCAAGATTACCGTCTTTACGCTAGGCTAAAAAAGTCTAATTTTCAATTCTTCAAAACGTTCAGGAATTTCAGGTTGAGTTTGAACTCTGGAAGCCAAAAGATTACCTTCGGGGGTAGTATGTATATTATATGCCTCGTACATTTCTTTGCAGAGCGCATCAAACATTCGAACCCATACCTTACAATTTATATTACTAGCAATTACCAAACCTTTTTGTGAAAGTCTTATAGCTCCTGCAAAATGTTCCTCCTTGAATTCTTTCCAAATCCTATCAACTAATTTCTCCAAAAAGGGCGACTTTCTAGGTTTTTTGATATATTTTAAATTAACAGACCAACTCATGTAAATCACATTTTCTTATTTTAACACCATTAAATTATGAGTAATTACAAAACTTACAATTGAAAATAATAACAACCATTCATATAGTACTAGTCCGGAAAAAATCCAAAAAAGTAAAAAGCCAAGAGGTAATAACAAGCCGTAAATTCCAAACAACTTAGGAAGTCTTGAATTTGTGAGTAGTATATACAAACTAAATAGTAGAATGGAAAAGGTCAGACCGCCAAATGCCATGCCCGATGAGATATTATGATAGAGATCATTGGGTCCAGGACGATCATAACTGAAAATTCCCACAAAAATGCAACCGAGCGCACCAATAACTCCCATAATGGAGCCACAAGTCGTTAATTTACTTCGAATTAGATCACTTGCATTGTTTTCGGATTGGGTAATAGCAGATAGTCTTGCCTTCATTGAAATATAAATGGGTATTGTCAATAATCCTGCCCAGATACATGATAAATCAAAAATAAAAGGGATAGGACTATATTCACTTGAACCAAGATCACTGACGGGATGTGTCCATAGATTTGAATTAAATAAGTTAAAAGAGATTGCTAAAACTATACTCACTAGGAGCAAAGTAAAATAGACAATATTTCCGTAAAACAAGAACTTTTTCACCCTTGCTGAATTGATTAGTGCTTTATTAGATTTTCTAACTTTGACCAATACCAAGTAAAAATATTCTTTCTTAACGATGTTTTCCATGGTTTTGTCTTTCTTGATTAATAATTTTACCTTGCAAAAGGTTTTCTGAAATTGTGATGTTTCATAACTATATAAAGAAAAAATATATAACGATATTTTCTTCCATATGCCCACAACAATAGAACTGAGATAAATTAAAAAGATAAAATAAAAAAAAAATAAAGAAGCTAATTTTAATGGTTTTTTCTAATCATCCAAAAATTCACGCATGCTATCAGAATATTCAGATCTCTTTTCCCATGAGTTAATCATGTCTAATTTTTCCTCATCAGATAAGACCTCATCATCATCAAAGCGGTCACAATCGGCTTTCCTAAATTCACGCCTACACACAGGGCAATCAAAGGAATCCCCATAATCAACAATCTCCTTATTGCCACATCGGGGACAATGGTAATTTTTCGAACGACTGATTACATTCACTTCATTAGATTTTTTCGAATAGCCAAACATATACTTTTATACAGAATGTAAATATAAATTTGTCTATATTTTATTAACAGTATTAGGATATACAAGAGGCTTTATATAAATAAAAAAGGTAAGAATGGTTCCCATAACTTTATTTTTTCTTTAAATATTCCAGATGGTAATAGAGGTAATTATAATTATTTGTGAGTAACTTGAGAAAATATGTCTAAACCGGATGATTTTGGAGGATTTAGGAATAAAAAAAAAGGGAATTCTATTCTATGGATCTTTTTTGGGGTAATTGGATTTATCACCATTTACTTCCCCTTATTTGGCTCAAATTTACGGTTTACTGTGGGAACATTCTTCTCCCAGGCGTTTACAACACTGGGAACTATATGTCTTACCTTAGGGCTTATTATAATGGTGTGGGGGTTCTTAATGCTTTTATGTGCTCGTTCCATGAAAGCAATATCTGTTATGCTTGTAGGGTTTTTTCTTATGCTGTTAGGAAGTTTTTTTCTAGAGCCGGCAAACCTTGGAGTCATAAGTAATGGGGAAAGTGTTCCTAAAGGATACCACTAACTTTTTTCAACCTTTTTTTTTAATTAAAAAGAAAAAAAATTAGGGAGTTATATACGGAAATATTTTACTCCAGTATATAATCCACAAATACCTATAAGTATTAAAGAGACAAGAATAAGACGATATATTGTGCCTCGGTTAAATTGAGAGGTGAATTGCCAGGCAAGGGCGCTAAATAATAATCCAAATAGACCTAATAGAGAGCCGAATGCCATTACGAATTCAATCCCATCACTTACCTGATCAAAATATTCCAATAATATCATAAACTTGATTTAACCTTATTCTTTTTAAAAGAAAAATTAAATCTGATTTTATGATTATCGTTTTTTTCTTTATAAGTTTGTATTTTGTTTCCATAATAACCAAATTACATTTAACAAAAATTAAAAATGAGAAAAATCGAAGAAATAGGAACCTGTCCTAGTTGCGATTGTTCGATCTACACATATAAAACTAATAATTACAAACGATTCGCTAAATGTGAAATATGTGGGCTTTCCTACGCTTTACCGAAACGAGGCTCAATAAGTAATTCTGCGTTATTATGCCCTACGAAAAAGCTTCCGATTTTAATCGTAGAAAAAAAAGATCAAAAGGCATACTTTTGGGTAGATGGTCCTTGCTTTACTTGCATTGCATTCGATAGATGTGAATATGTGGGTGACCTTATTACTGAATTTAAGGAGTTGGAGGTGTATGGGTATTAAAAAAATACCTAGTATATTATTTTTCTTGATAGTACTCTTGAATTTAACATTATTTAGTATAATCTCCACGAGGTCTTTAGGAAATGAACCCCTCCAGATTCAAGATGAGGGCTATGATAATCCTAAGACTAGCGATGATCTCCCGCTTACTGATAAAGTCTATAACTTTACATCTCCTAGTGATAGGATATCCTTTAAGAATTATTTTGATAAGCATTACATGTACAATATTCATATTGAATTGGTTACCCCGCATAACTGCACCATAAAAATTACCTTACTTGACCACGATGATGAGCTATTTAATATTTTTGACTCTGTTATGTTCTATACCCCGGAATTTGGTAGGTATTTTGATATTCCTTTTGGAACTGTTGATAACGGGCTTTTTACCCTTACTTTTGAAACCACATCTTCTTTAAATTTTAACATGCATATTTTAATTGAAAAGGAAGTGAAGTGTCTTCATGATAAAATGGCCCAGAACCATGCAGAAGACATTGAGTTCTACGACGTTGAGCGATTCTATGATGGAAGGGATATTTCCGAACCAGTTCATTTAGAAAATGATGAGATGTATAAATTCTATATTGGAAGGGTATCCCCCATCACCATAGTAGATAGTGCTGAAATACGAGTAGATTATATCATAACCTGTCCAGACGGATTATTATATATACTCTATTCCGACGATATCTTAGCAGGGATACATTCGATTAGTACTTTTGACTTCGGAACAGCAACCGAGGGTACTTATACCATCCAAATAACCATCCATATTATCGATCCTGATGTAGAATGGGTGAATGTTGCCTATGCAATAGCCGATGATTACACTATTAGTGATGCCGAAGATGTGAATACCACCAAATCAGATGTGAAAGATTCCAAGTCAGACGATACCACTATATTAGATGAGCTGGAAAGTAATATCTTAGTGCTACCTGCTGAAATGTTGTTAGGTACTCTTATAGGACTCGGAGCGGTCGGAACAATTGTAATTTATTTGGTCATGAATAATAAGAAAAACAACATAGTAAGCGCTCCCCTAAAATAAATAACTTTACACTTTTTTTATTCCTTTTTTTATTACATACAAATTTGAAGGTTAAATATATTCAAAAAAAAAAAATAAAATAGAAAAGAAAAAAAAAGAGGTTATGCATTTTTTAATGCTTTTGCAGATGTTTTCCAGTCAGTAACTTTTTTTGGTGTTACTCCGTTTATTTTTTTTTTGAGAGTTTCTGGGTCCGCCTTTTTTTTATTTTCTTTTGTATCTATTTCTTTCTTTTTCT
>SDBT01004221.1_pt1 | contig 24497 bp, 25 predicted proteins | sample 2277101 | NCBI WGS metagenome assembly SDBT01 (sample SAMN10404973, study PRJNA504765) | marine sediment metagenome | isolation source: marine sediment core GS10_PC15, 103 cmbsf | place: Arctic Ocean: Southern Knipovich Ridge | collected 2010 | reverse complement strand
GATGACGTCCAGTCCGGCTCGGTCGGAGGTAGCTCCATCCCAGCGGTGCGACTTGATGGAGTCGATAATGGCCTCTGCGCATCGCACGGCCGCCAGTCCGTCCTTGCCGGAGACGATCGGCTCGGCCCGCCCGGCGATGCACTCGCAGAAGGCCTCGGCCTGCTTGCGGAGCGGCTCGGCCCCGTCGTCCACCACCAGCTCCTCGATCTTGATCAGCTTGGTGTAGTCCACACCGCTCATGGCCAGCTCGGCCAGGTTCGTAGCGTTCATCTCCTGGGCCATCTGGATCAGGTCCAGGTTCTTCTCCTTGTGCACCACGATGCCGACCTTCTTGGCGTAGTCCACGGAGACGTATGCCTGTTCGGAGAAGATGTGCATCTTCCGCTCGGACTTGATGGCCAGGCGGGAGGCCGTCAGGTTGGCGACGCAGCCGTTGGCGTAGGTCAGTCGGGCGTTGGCGATGTCCTCGGGCTTGCCCAGGACGTTCACGCCGATGGCGTCCACGACGATCGGCTCGGCGTTGACCATCATGCCGAGTAGATCGATGTCGTGGATCATGACGTCCAGCACGACCCCGATGTCGGCCGAGCGAAACGTGAACGGGCTGATGCGGTGGGCCTCGACGAATTTCGGGACGATGCCGAATCGGCGGATGGCCTCGACGGCCGGGTTGAACCGCTCGGTGTGCCCGACCTGTACGCTCGCGCCGGTCTCTCGTGCCAGGGCCAGAAGTTCCTCGCCGGCCGCGGAAGTGTCAGCGATGGGTTTCTCGATCAGTACGGGCTTGCCCGCCGCAACGAACGGCCTGGCCGCTTCGACGTGGGCGCTGGTCGGCACGGCGATGATGGCTGCGTCCGCGCGGTCCACCGCCTCTTCGGCACTGGTCAGGGCGACGGTGTCGTACTGGCGGGCCACTTCCTTCGCCACGTCGCCGGCGATGTCCACCACGCAGGCCAGTTGGGCCTGCGGCATCTCCGAGAGCACCCGGCAGTGAAGCTTGCCCATCCGCCCGGCGCCGATCACGCCTATCCGAAGACTCATGAGGTGTCGTCTCCTTCGATCCGGGCCAGGACGTCCGCCGGCAGGTACTGGCTTGCCTCCGGCGGGATCCGGCCGCGATGGGCCTCGCGACATCGCCCGAACGCGCCGTCCAGGCTGCGCCGGCAGAATTCGCACAGATATCGGACCGCCTGGCAGGAGGTTTCAACAGCGATTCGGCCCAGCTTGATTCGAAGGGCATCTTCCTCGCCGAAGAGGTGCCCGATCCGGCGGCGCAGTTCGTCCTTGTCGGCCTCGCAGAGCCCGGCCCGATCCAGCCCCTCCTCGTTGACGCCGAGGACGGTCGGCGGGATCGTGTAGTAGCCCCGGCTGCTGAAGTACGTGAACGGTGGCACGTCCCGGCGTACGGGCGTCCTCGCTCCGACGCGGCTGTATTGCCCGATGGTCGTGAAGTGGTGCGCGCCGGTGATCTCCTTGATCGTGGCGCCGGTTTCCACGCGGACGTGCCCGGCCAGCAGGACACCCGCCTCCAGCCGCGTCCCGTCATCGACGTAGCAGTCGTGGGCGATGTGGACGGAGCCATCGATGAGGTTGTCATCGCCGATGCGGGTGAGATAGCCGCCCATCTCCGTGCCCACGTGGGCGGTGACGTTCGGCCCCAGTACGTTCCGGTCGCCGATCATCAGGTAGGTGTCCCGGCCGTAGAATTTCAGGTCCTGGGGGCTTTCCCCGAGTACGGTCCCGTCGTGGATAACGTTGTCGGCCCCGAGGGTCGTCCGGCCGGTAATGGCCACTCGACGTGCCAGGACCGTCCGCGGCCCAATGGTCACGTGCGGCCCGATGGTGCAGAACTCGCCGATCCGGGCGGTGGGGTCCACCTGGGCGCCGTCGGCGATCTCTCGTAGGACTGTCAGTTCCGCGTCGGCGCCCATGTCAGGTTCCCGAAGAGGGCTGAAGATGCCGCCCGGCGGGGCTGGCGGCGCTGCAGCGGAGCGACTCCACCAGGAAGTCGATATGCTGGCTCTTGTACGATTGCTGCACCTCGTCGAGCTTCCCGGGCGGGGGGAAGTCAGCCGCTCCGTTGAACAGGGCCCGGAAGGCACTCTTGAGCGCGGCGATCAACTCGCTGTCGAAGCCGCACCGCTGAAGGTTGGTCACGTTCACGCTGCGGACGCGGAACGGGATGCCCTGCACGATAGCGTACGGCGGGGCGTCCCGGTCGATGCTGGCGTAGCCGGTGGTGAAGGTATACGCTCCGACGGTGGCGTAGGCCAGGATGTCGGTGAAGCCGCTGGTCCGGACGAACTCCTCGATCCGGCAGTGGTGCTTGATCCGAGTGAAGTTGGCGAAGAGCCCCTCGCCGGTCAGCCGGGCATCGTGCCCGACGTGGCATCCAACCATGAGCATGTTGCTCGTGCCGATCAGGGTGCCGGGCCCGTCCGGGTCCGCGCCGGCCTCGATGGTGACGTGCTCGCGAATGACATTGTCGGCGTCGATCTCACATGTGCCCCCCTGGTCGTCGGTGAGCCCCTGCGCGGGCATGCCGATCACGCAACCGGGGAACAGGCGGCAGTTGGGCCCTATCCGGGTCTTGCCCAGGATCGTCACGTTACTGGCGATCACCGTCCCGGCGCCGACAGCCACTTCCGGGCCCAGGTAGCTGAACGGGCCCACCACGACGTCGTCAGCAAGCCCGTCCGGGCGGGCGACGACAGCCTTGGGAGAAATCTCTGGCATATCCTCTCTCAGTTCCTGATCCGGCGTTTCCGGACATCTCCGCGACCCGTGCCGCCAAGGCCAGGCCGCCGCAGGGAAACGCGTGCGTTCTTAGATCGGCTCGGCGTCCACCAGCATGAACTTAATCTCCGCCTCCGCCGCCAATTCGTTTCCGACCATGGCCCGGCACTTGCAGTGGCCCGTACGGCTGCGGACGCGCAGCGCTTCGGCCTCGATCACGAGTTGGTCGCCCGGGCGGACGGGGCGGCGCATCTTCACCCGGTCCATGCTCAGCAGGACCGCGACCTTGCCCGTGTGCTCCAGCCGGCTGCTCAGCAGGATGCCCGAAAGCTGCGCCATGGCCTCCAGGATCATCACCCCCGGCATGATCGGCTCGCCGGGGTAGTGGCCCTGGAAGAACGGCTCGTTGATCGAGACATTCTTGACGCCCACGGCCTTTTGGTCTCCCTGTAACTCCAGGATCCGGTCGATCATCAGGAAGGGGTAGCGGTGGGGCAGCAGCCGCATGATCTGCCGGATGTCCAGGGTCGGCGCGCGGACCAGCGACAGGGCGCGCTCCTGAGCGACCACCTCGTCGGCGAGTCTGCGGACGAGCTGGTGGTTGAGGGCGTGCCCGCTCCTGTAGGCCACGATCCGACCGCGGATGGACCGGCCCAGCAGCGCCAAGTCGCCCACCAGGTCGGCGATCTTGTGGCGAACGTGCTCGTCATCAAACCGCAGCTCGTTATCGATGGGCCCGTTCCGGCCCATTACCAGGAAGTCCTTCGGCGTGAGGTGCTTGCCCCATCCCTTCGCCTGGAACTCCCTGGCCTCGTCCTCCAGCAGGAAGCTCCGGGCCGGGGCGATCTGCTCGAGGAAGTTGTCCTTGTGCAGGCGGAACCCCAGCACCTGGCGGCCGACGCTGGGCACCTCGGAATAGTCCAAGTCGTACAGGATGTCCAGGTAGTCGCTGTCGCCGGGCAGCGCCGCCAGCATCGCGTCGCCCTCCGAGACGGCGATGGGGGTGTCGATCGTAAAGACCCGCTTTTCGGCGGGTTGGTCCTCGAAGCCCGCCTCCGCCAGGGCATCGGCAAAGACCTTGGGCGAGCCGTCCGTGCCGGGCGTCTCCTCCGCGTCGATCTCGACGAGGATGTTGTCGATCCCCAGCCCGCTGATGGCCGCCAGCACATGCTCGACCGTGCAGATGGAAACGGTCTGGTCCTTCAGTGACGTACGGCGACCCTGTTGGTTGGCGAGGTTGGCGAGGTTGGCGACGGTGCTGCTGATGCGCGCAGGCTTGGGCAGATCGGTTCGCAGGAACACGATGCCCGTGTTCGTCTCGGCCGGGCAGAATCGCAACCGCGAGGGTACGGACGTGAACAACCCGCGCCCGCTCACCTCGATGGGCTGCTTAATGGTCCTTTGATGATTCAAGGGCGTCGAGCCTCTTCTCCAACTTCTTGACCGACTTACGCATCCCCGTCGAGTTCATCCACTCAAGCCAAGTTCGCAGGGTCTTGCCGGATTCCATGGCCGGCACGCCCAGCACGCTGGACCCGTCCGGCACGTCCTTGGCAATGGCGGTGAAGGCGCCCGATTTCGCGCCCGTCCCCAGCGTGATATTGTCGCGAACGCCGACATGCCCGCCCAGGATCACGTGGTCCTTGAGTACGGCGCTTCCGGCGATGCCGCTGCAGCCGGCGATGATGCAGCCCTTGCCGATCTGTACGTTGTGGGCGACCTGGACGAGGTTGTCGATCTTCGAGCCTTCGCCGATCCGGGTGGCGCCGAACTTGGCCCGGTCAACGCAACTGCACGCCCCGATGTCCACGTCGTCGCCGATCTCCACGATGCCGACGTGCGGGACCGGGATCTGCCGGCCTTCCGCGAAGTAATATCCGAACCCGCTGGATCCGATCACCGCGTTGGGGCCGATCCGACAGCGGCGTCCGATCCGGCAGCCCCGCCCGACGGTCGTGCCTTCGTACAGCACGGTCTGCCGGCCGATCTCGGTCTTTGCGCCGACGGAGGCGTTGGCGCAGATCACAACGCCGTCCGCCAGGCTGGCGCCAGAGCCGATCACGGCGTGGGGGCCGATGGCTACGTCCTTGCCGAGCGCGACATCATCGGGCACGATGGCGGAGGGGTGGACGCCGGGGGCGGGCAGGTCGTCTGGGTCGGCCAACGCCGCCAGGACCATGGCCGTTGCGGCCTGGACGTCCTTCACGCGGATCAGCGTGAGCGAACCTTTCGGCACGTTCGGGCCGGCGATAACCGCGCTGGCGCGGCAGTCAGCGAGCTGTGCGGCCCGCCGGCCGTCGACCACGAAAGTAACCTCGTTCGGGCCGGCCGCGTCCAAAGACGCCAAGCCCGTCAGCATGGCGTCGCCATCGCCCTCGACCGTGCCGTCAAGCTTCTCGGCAAGCTCGCGAACTGTCATGTTCAGCGGGGGCATAAGTGGAGGGTATCATATCCTAGCCCGTTCGAACGAACAAGGCAGTTGAGGAGCGATCGCGGCCGGCTTGGGCCGGGCAGATCACTTCGTTCGCTGGTACTGGCGATCTGCCCGGCTGAGAACCACGTTGGTCAGGTCCACCGCATCGTTGGCGTAGAGGCACTTGAGCTGGGCGATCTTGTTGAGGAGTTCCGTCGTCGTCTGGCTGGCAATATCGATGTTTTCCTTGTACAGGACCAGGTCATATCCGCCCTCCCGGCCCACGTCGGCGACCACCTTGAGCAGGTCGCGGTACATCGTCTCGGTCAGCATGCGGTGTTCGCGGGCGGCTTTCTGCTCCTCGAGCTTCCGCCAGGCGGCGCGATAGAGCGTGAGCTTCTCCATCTCGTTGAGCTTGGCCAAGTATTCCTCGGATCCGGGCGTAAGGCCCTCCGGGCCGAGCAGCTTGCGAATGTCGTCAATGGCCTTGACGCGCGCATCGTCCTCCTTGGCGATCTTCTCACGCTTGGCGTTGAACTCCTCAGACAGGTCCTTGGCGCGCTGATAGTTGTTGAAAACGTACACAATGTCGCAGACGCCGATCTTGCCGGTTGCCCGGGGGGTTGTCGCCGGGGCCTGGGCGCCCACTTGCGTCAGGGCCGCAGCTCCGCACACGGCCAATGCCGCTACCAGCACAATAGCGCGTGAAGATGTCATCTCTCTTCTCTCCGATTACGTGTAGGGCAGACCTCCGCCTGCCCGGTCGTGCACTATGATACATCCATTTGGGATGGCGTCAAAGCTGCGAGGTAGCGCCCTTTCGCTTGCCCTGCCCCAAGGGGCTCTAGAAGATCCAGCCGATGCTGAAGCTGAAGATCTGCGTGTCGTCGTCGCTGGACTTCATCAGCGGGACGCCAAGGTTGAGATTCATCGGTACCTGACCGAAGAAGGGCACGTGGATCCGCAGGCCGACGCCCGTTGACACGCGATAGTCGGTGATCGTGTAGTTTCGCTCCACGGTGCCGGAGTCCAGGAAGACCACGCCTCGGAGGTTCTGGCCCACGATGGGGAAGGTGTACTCGCCGCCGGCGAAGAAGCTGAAGTCGCCGCCCACCACCTCTTTGCCGGGGCCCTGGCGGGGACTGATTCCCCGGTAGTCGAATCCGCGAACGGACCCCAGCCCGCCGCCGAAGAATCGCTCGTACACGGGCGCGTCACCGAAGATGGTCGCGCCGGTGACGCGTCCGGCCAGGATGTGCTTGCGGTCGAGCGCGTCCACGTACACGGTGTAGTAGGTGTGGTAGTCGCCGCTGAGCCGGCCGAAGTCCCAGTCGCCCGCGACTTGCTCGTAGCTGACGATAATCCGATCGCCCGTGGACGGCAGCCACCGGCTGTCGGTCCGATCGCGAACGAGGGTGCCCTTGACCCCGGCCAGCGTGGACGTGCCGGCCGATGCGAGGACGTCGGGCGGCGCCTTGCTGCTGAGGTTGTCCTCGTTGACGCTCTCGAGGCGGCCGGCCACCTCGCCGTACCAGCGGTTCTTGAACAGACGACCAACGCTGACCACGCTGCCGACGCGCGTTTCGTCCCAGGTTTCCCGGCCGGAGGTGAACACGTACACCTTCGTGCCCAGCGAATAGGGCTTGTCGAACAGAGAGGGCTCACGCCAGGAGATGTGGAACCTCATGAACTCGGTGCCTGGCTCGGCGGATATGCTGAAGGTCTGCCCCCCGCCCTTGAACGGCCTGGTCCCGCCCTTGCCCGACCAGTTGAACAGGTCGAAGTTGCGCTCGGTCAGCGAGACATTGCCCAGCAGGCCCGCGTTGGAGGAAACGCCGGCCCCGACGATGAACTGAGCGGTCTGGCCCTCCGTGACGGTGACCACGGCGTTGCGGATTCGCGGGTCGTTGCCGAATGGCGTGACGGCGACGTCTTTGAACAGGCCTGTCTCCATCAGCCGCTTGCGGGTCTCATCGGCCGCAACGGTGTTGTAGAGTTGGCCGGGGCTGATTCTGAACTCACGCCGGATCACGCTCATCTTGGTCGTGGTGTTGCCGCGGATGTCGATCCGGCCCACCATGTACTGGTTGGACTCCAGGATCTTGTACACCACGTCCACCAGGGCCGGCTTCTGGCCTGGCGGGGGACGATACCAACTCGGCGGGACCGTGCCGGGCGCCAAGTGTCGCGGGGCCGCGGAAACCTGCATGTCGATGTAGCCGATCTCGCCGTAGAGGTCCCGAATCTTCTGGATGTCCAGGGCGATGGACTCGCCGTCGTAGAACTCGCCGCGGGCCAGCTTGAGGTCCTTGCGGAGTTCATCCTGGCTGAACACCTTCGCGCCTTCGAAGAGGGTCTCTCGAACCTGGTAGCGCGGGCCCTCCACGATAACGAGCACCAGATCGACCTGCTTCTTGTCGGGGGTATCGGTCGTGTCCGAGCCGACCTGGACGTCCAGAAAGCCCTTGGAGCGATAGAAGTAGCTCAGGTCCACCACGTCGCGTTCGACGGTTTCGAGGTCGAGCACTCCCGGCCGGAAGATCCAGATGCGTCTGCGGCTCTTGATGATGCCCATCAGCCGGCGGGCGCTGAACGATTGGTTGCCCTTGAAGCGGATCTTGCGGATGAACGACCGGGGCCCCTCGACGATCCGGAACGCGACGATCTGCTGGCGGGTCAGGGCGTCCTCGTCCCGCGTGACGCGGACATCGCTATAGCCCTCGGAGCGATAGTGGCTCTCGATGGCCCGGGTAGCACTGACGATCTGGTACATGTCGATCGGATCGCCCGACCCGAAGGTCAGCAGATTGCGGAGCTCCTTCTCCTCGACGGACTTGTTCCCCTCGAAGCGGACCCCCCGTACGACCTGACGTTCAGTGACCTTGAACGTGACGATGATGCCCTTGTCGGTCTGGATCTTCTCCACGACGACGGTGTCGAAGCGGCGGGTTATCAGCAGCGCCTGTTTGTCGTCGCGGACGACCTGTTCGTTGTAGGGCCTGCCCGGGCGCGTCTTGACATGCGAGAGAACGGCGGCGTCGCTGAGGTGCTTGTTGCCTTCGACGCGGACCTGGATGACCGTGCTGGGAGGCTGGCTCGGTGCCCCCAGGACAGGACCCATGGGCCAGAGGACTGCAGCAAGCGCCGGCACTGCCATGAAGAGAACCGCTCGATGTAGACCTTTCACCTATCCTCTCCCACAGAGAGTCCAAGCTCCTTGCCGACGGTTGGGGATGATATCCCCGCCGTCGGAGTTGTCAAACGCAAGTTGGCGCCGTCCCGCACTCGGCGGGCAGGCGGGCGCAGTCAGAAGCCGTACACCTCTTCCGAGGCGGCGTTCTCGAACCGCACGCACTGCGGCAGGAACGCGAGCTTCACGGTGTCGATAGGGCCGTTGCGCTGCTTGGCGATAATCAGTTCGGTCATCCCGTTATCGTCGTAATCGGGCTCGCCGCGGTGGTAGTAGGCCTCGCGGTGGAGCAGGGCGACGACGTCTGCGTCCTGTTCGATCGCGCCGCTCTCGCGAAGGTCGCTCATGCGCGGGCGGTGGTCTTCCCGGCCTTCCGGGCCGCGGTTGAGCTGGCTGAGGACGACCACGGGGATGTTCAGCTCGCGACTGAGCGCCTTGAGCCCGCGGGAGATCTCGGAGATCTCCTGCTGGCGGGACTCGATCCGGCCGTAGGAACTCATCAGTTGCAGATAGTCGATGATCACGCACGAGAGGTCATGGCTGGCCTTCATCCGGCGCGCCTTGGCGCGGAGTTGCAGGATGTTCAACTCGGCCGAGTCGTCGATGTAGATCGGCGCCTTGGTCAGGGCGTCGGCCGCCATGTGAAGCTGCGTCCAGTCCTCGGGGCTGATGATGCCGCGCCGCAGCTTGGACGCGTCGAACCGGGACCGCGAGCACAGGAATCGCTGGGCAAGCTGCTCCTTGGACATCTCCAGTGAGAAGATCAACACTGCCCGACCGTCCTCGACGCCCATGTGCTCGGCCATGTTCAGCGCCAAGGCCGTCTTGCCCATGGACGGGCGGGCGGCAATGACGACCATCTCGCCGTTTTGGAGGCCGGCCGTCAGCTCGTCGAACTTGTAGTAGCCCGTGGCCACGCCCGTGATCGTGGAGCCGTCCGACTCCGAAAGCCGCTCGAACGTCTGCTGGAGGAGAGACTCGAGGCTCTGGGCGTGGTCGCCGATCTGGCGGGAGGCGATCTCAAAGATGGCGTGCTCGGCCCGGTCGATGATCTCTACGGGCTCGTCCTGGCTGGAGTAGGCGTCCTGGACGATCTCGCCGGTGTGGGCGATCAGGCTGCGGAGCATGGCCTTGTCGCGCACCAGCCGGGCGTAGTACTCGGCGTTGGCGATGGAGGGTACGCCCTCGGCCAGCGTCACCAGGTATTCCGAGCCGCCGATCCGATCCAGAAGCTTCTCTCGCTGGAGTTCCTCGTTGAGGGTGACCAGGTCGATGGGCTTGCCGGCGTTGTGCATCCGCACCAGCGTTTCGAAGATGATCCGGTGGGCCGGTCGGAAGAAATCATCCGCCCGGGTGATGTGAATGACGATATCGACGGTGCTGGCTTCGAGGACCATTGAGCCCAGCACGCAGACTTCCGCTTCGAGCGAGTGAGGCAGGACGTGGCGGGCGAGGGGGCTGTCCTGCGATACGTAGGCGCCTTCGTCCGTCCGGCGCTGGCCGGTGCGGACGGAGGTGTCGCTGTTGGTAGAACCTGCCGCTGTCATCGCCTTCCCTGGCTGTTACCAAGGATCTCGGGGTCCGTGGCCCAGCAGGTCCCCTGCTGAACCGCTCGTGGGTCATCCCCGACCGCCGGCCGGGAGCCCCATCGGCCTCACGATTCCTGAGGTGCTTCGCCCTCCGGAGTTTCCGGGGCCGATTCTTCTCCGGCCTCGGCTGCTTCGGGTGTGACATTGTCCGCTTGGGCGTCGGCTTCGCCGCCTTCGGTCTCACGGGGCGGAACTACCCACACGCTGATGGTGGCCGTCACGTCCTCGCCGAAGCCAACCGTCAGCTCGTACTTATCCAGCTTATGGATCGGCTCGTCAAGGAGAATGTCGTGGGCGTCCAGCGCGATGCCCTCTGCCGCCACGGCGGCGGCGATCTGGGCCGGGCCGACCGAACCGTATAACTGACCCTCTTCGTTGGCGAGGGCCACAATCGTGAACTCCTTGCCGTCCAAGAGCTTAGCCTGAGTCTCCAACTCGGCCCGCTGGTGTGCGAGTTCCTCGAGGTAGGCCTGCTTCTCGGCCTCGATGGCCTTGAGATTGGTCTCGGTGGGGGCCACGCCCACCCCTTGAGGTATCAGATAGTTGCGGGCGTAACCGTCCTTGACCTCGACGATATCGCCGATCTGGCCAAGCTTGCTCACGTTTCGACGCAGTAAGACCTTCATGCGCGTATCCTCTTTGTCATGCCGGTGGGACCCGCCCGGGCCCTCGCCGCCGGATGCTGCGGCAGCGGCGCGGGACGCTGGGGGTCGCCGACCGATTCAGTTCCTTATGACACGTAGGGCAACAGGGCCAGGAATCTCGCGCGCTTGATGGCGCGGCGGGCGCTGCGCTGATGATGGGCGCAGTTGCCCGAGCGCTTCCGAGAGAACATCTTGCCCTGGTGGGTCGTCAGCTTCTGGAGCGAGCCGACGTCCTTGTAATCGATCTCTCTGACCTTATCACGGCAGAAGCGGCACTTGGTCTGCTCGCGATATCGCGTGCCTCTCCGCTTGGGTTTGGCGCTTCGGGCCCCTCGGCCCGATCCTCGTTTCATTCTTGCCATCTCTACTTCTACTCCTTCAATATCCGTGCTGCACTGTTTGCCTAGAAGGGGATGTCATCTCCGGGCATGTCCGGCGGCGGAGCGTCGGAGTCATCCTGCGGTGCGGCCTGGGCGCTGGACTGGGCCGGCTGCTCACGCTGCGGGCCCTGGCCTTGACCTTGACCCCGCCCGCCAAGGAACTGGAAGCTCTGCACGTTCACCCGGTGCTTGCTGCGCTTGGAGCCGTCCTGGCCTTCCCATGTGTCGAACTGAAGCCGGCCCTCGATCAGCACCGGCCTGCCCTTGGCCATGTACTGATTAAACGTCTCGGCCTGCTTGCCGTACAGGCGGCAGTCGATGAAGCACGTCTCTTCCCGCTGCTCCCCGTTCTGGCCTCGCCAGCGGCGGTTGACCGCCAGGCCGAATTCACAGACCGGCGTCTGGCTGGGCAGATAGGACAGTTGGGGGTCCCTCGTCAGGTTGCCGACGAGGATTATCTTGTTGTAGTTGGCCATCGTGTCGTCTCGCTTTCGTGGATGAGGTCAGCCGGTGCAGGGCTCATGCGGTCACGCCTGCTCCTTGCCCGGCGCGTCGGGCTGCTCGTCCGGCTTGGCGGGCTCGGGCGATTCCTCGGCGGGTTGGCCCTCGGGCCCGTCGGCTTTGGCCGCCTCGTCAGCCTCCGGGGCGGCGGGGGGCTCAGCAGCTTCGGCCGGCGTCTCGGCCTTGGCCTCGCCGGGGGGTTCCTCTTCAGCTTTCTCGAGTTTGGCGCCACTTTCAGCCTCGGGGGCGGCGGGGGTCTCAGCAGTTTCGGCCGGCGTCTCGGCCTTGGCCTCGGCGGCGGGCTCCTGCTTGGCCTCCTCGGCCTGTCGGGCGGCTTTTTCGGCTTCGGACGCGGCCCGACGGGCCTGCTGGAGCGTCGCCGGCGTCTCCGCCTGGATATTCTCCTCGCTGAGATGATCGCCAGAGAGCACCATCATTCGCAGGACCTGCTCGTTGATCAGCACTTCGTGGTTGAGATTGGTGATCTCGCCCGGGTCGGCTTTGAAGTAGGTCAAAACGTACAGCCCACGCCGACGCCCCTTGATCTCGTAGGCCAGACGCCGCTCGTCCCACGGCTTGATGACGAGAACTTCGGCCTTGATCCGGTCCAGCAAGTCGCGAACCGGTGCGGAGACAGTCTCAAAGTCCGCACTCGACGGGTCCAGCAGGAACATTGCTTCGTAGGTTTTCATTGGGCCTTTCCACTCTCTCTAGCTTCGTGGTTCTCGGTCACTTTTCGGTTGTAGTGATCCATAACGTAGGTGATTCCGTGGGCGATCCAGTCCTCGACGGCGTCAGCCGCCCGCTCAATCGCCTCGGTCACCACCGGTTTCTCGTCTTTGCCGAACTCACTTAGCACATGGTCCACCGCATCGGCGTCGGGTCCGCCGATGCCGACCCGCAGGCGGGGCAGCTTGTCCGTTCCCAGGGCCGCGAGGATGTCGCCCAGGCCGTTGTGTCCGCCGGCGGATCCGTCCGACCGAGCCCGGAGCCTTCCCAGCGGCAGGGCCATGTCGTCCAGGACCACCAGCACGGCGGCCGGGTCGGCCTTGTAGAAGCCGACCATCTCGCTGACGGCCAGGCCGGAACGGTTCATGAACGTCCCGGGCGCCAACAACGCCAGGGGCCTGGAACCCATTCGGCCCGACCATATCCTTCCGTGGAACTTCCGCTTGGTCCGGCCGAACTCGCGACGGCGTCGCAACTCGGCCAAGACCATGAAGCCCACGTTGTGCCGCGTCTTGGCGTACTCCCGGCCCGGGTTGCCCAACCCGACGACGAATCGTCCACCTGGCGGCTGGTCCTGCACATTGCGACTCCCGCTTCGCACGGCCGGCTAGGCGCTCTCGCCTTCCTCGGCGGAGGGGGCTTCTCCCTCGGGGGCCTCTTCGCCGATGACTTCCGGCTCGGCGACGGCTTCCGCCTCTTCGGCCGGCACTTCTTCCTCTTCCGCCACCATCGAAATCGACACCACCACCGTCTCCGGGTCCTCGATGACCCGGACGCCTTCGGGCAGTTCCAGGTCAGCCACGCGCAGCGAATCATTGACGTGCAGCTTGGCGACCGGCACCCGAATGTCCTCGGGAATGGCGGTGACCAAACACTCGACCGTCACTTCGTTGACGTGCTGGGTCAGTACGCCGTCTTCGGACTCGACCCCGATCGGCGTGCCCCGAAGCATGACCGGCACGGTCACTTCCACGCGCTCGTCCAGGCTGACTCGCGTGAAGTCCACGTGGATGATGTCGTGGCCCAGGTAGTCGTGCTGCACGTCCTTGATCAGCAGGTTCTGGTTCCCGCCGCCCAAGGACGTCTCGACGAGCTGCTCGCCGTGGCCGATGGCCAGTTCGATGTCGTGGGCGGAAACGAACACGGGCAGGTTCGCCTCGCCGTGGCCGTAGATAATCCCGGGCACCAGGCCTCGCTCGCGGAGCTTGCGGCACTGCCGGGTTCCTAGTTCCTGTCGCTCGCTTATCTGCAACAACGCCATGAACTCGTTCTCCATTCTGACTGCAGGCGGATGCCTGCGTCGGGTCTCATTCCTTCAGGAACAGACTACTGACTGACTCGTCATTGTGAATCCTGTGGATGGCCTCTCCCACCAGTTCGGCCACGGAGAGGACCCGCAAGCCCGTCAGGGCGCTGGTGATCTCCTCGGGCACGGGGATGGTGTCGGTGACGACCACTTCGTCGATGGGCGCTTCGCGCAGCCGTTCGACCGCCGGCCCGCACAGGACGGCGTGGGTGGCGCCGGCGAGGATGCGCTTGGCGCCCTCATCCATCGCAAGCTTCGCCGCCGAGCAGATCGTCCCCGCGGTCGTGATCATGTCGTCCATCATCAGCACGGTCTTGCCTTTGATGTCGCCGATGATGCGGCTCATCTCGGCCTCGGTGCCGCTGACACGGCGCTTGTCGATGATGGCCAGATCGCCCCCCAGCCGCAGGGCGAACTGGCGGGCCCGCTTGGCGTTGCCGACGTCCGGGCTCAACAGCACCAGGTTGTCGAGCTTCTGCTGGGCGAAGTAGCGGCTGAGGATCGGCTCGGCGTACAGGTTGTCCACCGGCAGGTCGAAGAAGCCCTGCACCTGGGCGGCGTGCAGGTCGATCGTCAGCACCCGATGCGCCCCGGCGGTCGTGATGAGGTTGGCCGTCAGCTTGGCGGTAATTGGGGTGCGGCCTTCGTCCTTGCGGTCCTGGCGGGCGTAGCCGAAGTAGGGGATCACGGCCGTGATCCGATCGGCGGAGGCCCGGCGGGCGCAGTCGATGAAGACCAGCAGCTCCATCAGGTTGTCATTCACGGGCGGGCAGGTCGGCTGGATGATGAAGACGTCGCGGCCGCGGACGTCCTCCTCCAGCTTGACCATCACTTCGCCATCAGGGAACGAACCCACCGTGGCCCGCCCGACCGGCATGCCGAGGTAATCGGCGATCTGCTGGGCGAGGGCCCGGTGGGCCCGCCCGGAGAATACCTTCAGTTCATCCATGAGGGTGCTCCAGGGCTTCGTTGTCGCCGACTTCGGCATCGGTCAGGTGAATCATAGGTCCGATGCGGCAGTTGTCGCCGATCCGGCAACGGCCGTCCAGGACGGTCATTGTCCGGACAACCGTGTCGGTCCCAATGACCGTTCGCGGGTCGATCCAAGTGCTGTGCGGGTCTTCGATGGTGACCCCGGCCAGCATGTGGCGCTGCTGGATGCGCCGCTGCATGAGGCGGTTGACCTCCGCAAGCTGGACGCGATCGTTGATGCTCAACACGTCCTCGGGCGGCACGGCGGGCACGGCCGCCAGCGAGTATTCCTTCGCCTGCAGCATGCCAAGCGTGTCCGTCAGATAGTACTCGCCCTTGGCGTTGTCGTTGCGGAGGAGCCCGATCACCTCCAGCAGCTTGGCTACGTCGAAACAGTACAGCGAGACGTTGACTTCCTTGATCTTGTGCTGACTCTCGCTGGCGTCGAGATGCTCGACGATGCCGATCAGCTCGCCGGTTTCGTCGCGGAGAATCCGCCCGAAGGCGCCGGGGTTTTCCAGAATGCTGGTGGCCAGGGTGCAGGCGGCCTGGCGGCGGCGGTGAATGGACAGCAACTGTTCCAGCGTGTCGGCCTGCACCAGCGGGCCGTCACCGGCCAGCACCAGCACCTCCCCAGGCCGGTCGCCAAGGAGCGACTGGCAGGCCTGGACGGCGTGGCCGGTGCCGAGCTGGGGGGTCTGCTCGACCCAGACGATGCTGTCGTCATCGGCGTAGGCCGCGCGGATGGCGTCGCCGCCGAAGCCGACCACGCAGATCAGCTTGTCGCAGCCGACCTGGCGGCAGGCGTCGAACACGTACGTCAGCATCGGCCGGTTGCAGACCGGGTGCAGGACCTTGGGTATGGCGGACTTCATCCGCGTGCCCTTGCCGGCGGCCAGGATGATGGCTGTCGCGCTCATTGTTCTCCGAACCAGCAACTCCCGAGCGGCCGCCGAACAACGCCGCCCGGTCTTTGTCTTGACGCTACCCGGCCAGGACTTGAACCTGGAATGCGAGGACCAAAACCTCGTGTGTTACCAATTACACCACCGGGTAGTCTGGCCGCCGATCGATGAGCATTCGATCCTTCCGGACCGATACAGAATCATCAGAAGGCGGCAGAGGCCCGGCCCAAGGCCCGAACGAGCGGCCGCTACCTGCTCGTCCACTCCCGCCACCGGCGGGATACCCGTCTTGACCGGATTTCTCTTATAACGGAACAATGGAATATAGCCTGCCCGTCCGGCCGCGTCAACGCCAAAAGCCCGCCAAGTCCGGCGCTGTCGACCGGCCAGTCCGATGCCCCCCAAGGCGCTCTACTTGACGTTGATGCTGACGCCGCCGGCCTTCCACTGGGTCAGCAATTCGTCCAGCGTGGTGAGTGTGGCCTTGAACTGGACGGCGGTGTCGGCCAGTTCGTTGTAGAGCCGGGGGTCGTTGAGGAGCTTGCCGGCGGTGCCCTCGCCGGAGTCGATCTTCTCAGCGGCGTTATTGAGGGTCGTGAGCAGCTTGCCGAGCTTGTCGGCGTCGTCAATGAGTTTGCGGGCAAGCTCGTCGTATCTGCCCACGGCCGTCTTGGCCGAGCCGGACAGGGCCTTCATCTCGTTCATGGCCTCGGTCATGTCGCCCATCGCCTGGTTCATGCCGTCCGAGGCCGTCTTGAACCCTGCCAGGGCGGCCTTGATGTTGGCCTGGCTCTGCTCGTCGCCGATGACCTTGTTGATGGAGTCCAGGGCGACGTCGAACTTGCCCATGGTCTTGGTGATGCTGTCCACCAGCTCGCGCGGGATCAGGCTGGGCCCGCCGCCGCCCGTGGCCTCGGGCGCGTGGAGCGTCATGACCGGGTCGCGCGGGATCCATTCCAGCGGCTTGCCGGTCTTGGGGTCTTTCCGCGACGTGCCGGGGTCCCGCCCGTCGTTGAAACCCAGTACCAGCAGCGCCCCGCCGGTGAACCCCTTTCCCTCGATGTAGGGGTTGGCGTTGCCGGGGATACTGTACTCGCTCTTGATGACGAGCGTCATCACCACGCCCTTGCGAGGATCGCCATCGACGAAATCGACGCTGGCGACGCGCCCGATGCGCTTGCCGGCCATCATCACGTCGGCTCCGGAGACCAGGCCCCCCGAGGTCGGCAGGACCGCGCGGACCTCATAATACCCCACGCGCATGAAGGACGGCACCTCGCGGAAGATCATGATCATCCCGCCCAGCAGCCCCAATGCGGTCATCACCGTGAATCCGACCAGGAGATTGCGTGTTGTGTTTTTCATTCGACGCTTCCTTGCCCGACGTGTCCGCTTCTGAGTTCCTTGAGTTCCTCGGCGGTGGCCCGGCCCTCGACGAAGCGGATGGCGACGTCGTCGGCCAATTCAGCCAGGCCGGCCGGGGTTGTATCCACCAGTAGTCGGCCCTCGTAGAGCATGACGATCCGGTCGGCCACCTTCCGGGCCGAGTCCATGTCGTGCGTTACCACCAGGGCGGTCGTCTTCAGCTCGGCCTGGAGCTTGAGGATCAACTCGTTTATCAGATCGGCCCGGATCGGGTCCAGGCCGGTTGTGGGCTCGTCGTACAGCAGCACCTCGGGGTTCAGGGCGATCGCCCGCGCCAGGGCCACGCGCTTCTTCTGCCCGCCGGAGAGTTCCTCGGGCATCCGATCCTGCGTGCCCTCCAACCCCACCAGCCGAAGCACCTGGCTGCAGCGGGCGTCGAGCTGCATTGGGTCGCAGACGCCGTGTTCGATCAGCGGGAAGTGGATGTTCTCGGCCACCGTCATCGAGTCGAACAGGGCGTTGGATTGGAACAGGAACCCCACCCGATGGCGGATGGGCACCAACTGACGCTCGGACATGCGGGTGATGTTGACCCCGTCGAAGTAGACTTCTCCCTCGTCGGGGCGGAGCAGCCCGACGACGTGCCGCATCAGGACGGTCTTGCCGCAGCCGCTGGGCCCGATGACCACGGTCGTCTTGCCGCGGGCGATGTCCAGATCGATCCCTCGCAGGACTGGCTCGCCGTTGAAGGACTTGCAGACGCCTTCGAGTCGGATGATCGGATCGCTTGAGTAGCTCATCGGCACAGCTCCCACGGCCGAGATGCACTACGTCAGTTCCACCACCATGGCCACTTCGTCGCACGCGTCGGCCCGGGGGCAGTGGATGCAGTCCCGCCAGACCTTCGTCGGCAGGGCATCCTTGTCCACCACACGGAAGCCGAACTTCTCGAAGAAGCCCACCTCGTAAGTCAGCACGAAGATCTTCTCCAGGCCGAGCCGGCGGGCGTCCTCGATGGCGGCCTCGATCAGCTCGGAGCCCACGCCCTGGCCGATGCAGTCGGCGTGCACCGCCAGCGAGCGGATCTCGCCCAGCTGCCCCCAGGATGCCGACAAGGCCGCACAACCCGCCAGTCGTCCATCGTGCCGGCAGACGAGGAAGTCCCGCACCGATTCGTACGTGCTCTCCAGGCTGCGATGGAGCATTCGGCCTCGCTCTGCGTAGTGGTTGACCAGCTCGCAGATGGCCTCGGCATCCTGCATTTTCGCGTGCTCCACCATGGGATCATTCTACCGCGGCCGGGGCCGGGACGAAACTTTTCCCTTGCCGTATGCGCAAGCTGCGCCGATAATTGAGGTGTACCTTATAGATTGATCGCACACCACTGTTAGCAGCGCGGCAACAGGCAAACCGGACAAGAGCAACCCTAGCTGAGACCATGCCCATGCCGTCTGTCCGGGCACATTGCGTTGCGAGTGGTCCGTGCATGCCGCTGCGCCTGCCTTGGCCGTCCTCCCCTCTGCCGAAAGGAGTCTACCATGTCGGCAACTGCGCTCAGTCAACAGGATGAACCGCGCTGGCTTGGCTTGTGCCGTCTGGGGCAACAGGGCCTGCCGTGGGTGCTCTCGGCGCTGTTCCATATGTCCGTGATGGTGCTGCTGTGCTTCATCTGGATTGTGGTGAAGACGCCGAAGTCGGACCCTGAAATCGGGCCGGTCCGGTCGAGCTGGATCGAGGCGGACAAGCCTAATCTCGAGACCGAACGCCGCGCCGGCCGCAAGAGCCTGCGGAAGGGGGGCGGGGGCAAGAGTTCCCCCTGGGCGCGGTTTGAGAAGGTCGTCCCCTTCACCGGCCAGACCGTCGAGTGGCAGGTCGGCCGACGGGTGAAGCTGGACCTTCCTTCGGACGATGAAGGTCCGAACCTGGACGGACCTCCGGATGGGACCGAGGACAAGATCACCAGGATCACCCCGGTGAGCGTTACCGGCGAATTGACGCGTGTGGTGTATCTGCTGGACGCTTCGGGGTCGATGGTGGACTCACTGGATCTGGTGAAGCGCCGCCTCTACAGGGAATTGGGGCAGCTCCGCTTCGGCAGGGGTATGGACTGGTCGGGGAAGGTCGTCGAGAAGCGCCAGAGCTTCAACGTGGTGTTCTTCCGGACGAAATCCGAGGCCTGCTGGCCGGCGCTTATGCCGGCGACGAACGCCAACAAGGTCTTCGCCGCTCGGTGGGCGGACAAGGTTATCGCTCGCGGTCAGACCGACCCGGCGGCCGCGATGAAGCTGGCCTTCAGCTACGATCCGCAGCAGATCGTCGTCCTGTCCGACGGCGAGTTCGACGCAAAAGTGCTGGGCGTCGTGGAAAAACTCCAACGTTCTCGAGGTTTTCCCGTACGAATTTACACCATCGCCTACGGCGGGGGCTTTGCCGGGGACAATCTGCGCAAGCTCGCCCAGGCCAACGGCGGACGGTTCATTCGGATCGCGGATGAGTAGCATGCGGCCGAGGTTTTGTAGCTGCTTGAACTAGAGAGACTTACGTTTGCGCCCCTGCGGGATTCGCTCCGGCGGGGGCCTGATGCATGCGGGGCCGGCGCGGCCAGGGAAGGTCCGTCGGCCCCGCCTGACAGGCCGTTGGGGCGACCCGAAAATTACATGTCGCGTAACTGGCGTTTGGGGGGGTTCTAACCGATAGAATAGAGTTAGAGGGCGTGCTCAGAGTCCGGAGGGGCTTTGGGGGCGCCGGCATGCGTCGCGGTCAAGAAGGCCGGGACGCCAAGGAGCGCATCATGCTCGTGCTGTCGAGACAGCGAGACGAGACGATCATGATCGGCGACGACGTCGAGATCACGATCGTGGATGTACGGGGAGACAAGGTTCGCTTGGGGATCACGGCTCCCGCGCACATCGCCGTCCACCGTAAGGAAGTGTACGACGCGATCCTGCGGGAGAAGCAGGCCGCCGGTGAGGGCAAGGACGGCACACGGCCGATCGTGGAATCCCTGGCCAACCGGAAGTCACACCAATCCCGGAGTTGACCGCTTCCAACCGGTCCGGACGCGACCGCTCTCTTCCGCCTTCCTCCCACTGGGTGTCTGCGCACCCACTTTCCTCGGCTACGACGCTTTGGCGACGATCTTCTGCGGCATCTTGGCCGAGGAGTGCGCTTCCCGCAGGTTCCGCATGTGCATGACTTCCTCCAGGGCGGCGACGCACTGGGGGTCGTAACCGGCGGGGCTGCACCGTCGCAGCTCGTTGATCGCTTCGATGGGCGGCACGGCGGCGCGGTAGGGCCGGTCGTGCGTCATGGCGTCGTAGGCGTCGACCACGGCAATGACCCGGGCCGACAGCGGGATCTGCTCGCCCTTCAACCCGTGCGGGTATCCGGTGCCGTTCATCCGCTCGTGGTGGTACCGAACGGCCGGCAGGATGTCGCTGAGCGACGTGAGGGGCTTGAGAAGCCGGTAAGAAGTTTCCGCGTGCCGCTGGACGGTGCGGAACTCCGCGTTGCCCAGCCGCGAGGGCTTGTTGAGGATGTACTCGGGCACGGCCAGCAGGCCGATGTCATGCACCTGCCCGGCCAGGTAAAGGCTGTGGCACTGCTGCGCCTCCAGGCCGATCTGTTCGGCGATCCTCTTGGCCAGGAAGCCGATACGCTTGCTGCGCCCGCGGGTGTACTGCTCGCGGGCCTCGACGGCGGCCATGATCCGCCGGAGGACCTTGAAGTAATGGCGTTCGGCCTGGAGGGAGGCCTCGCGCAGTTCGTCGTGCTTTCGCTGGAGTTGGCGGACGGCCCGGCCCACCTGCAAGGTCGTGCTGCCGGCGATCAGGAGGATCGCCGCCGACAGCAACAGGAACGTGCCACGGTCCGCCTGGATGGCCATGGCGTAAATGCACAAGGCGATTGCCACAGCCGAAATGGTGACCGAACGGATGATCACCCCGGAGTCTGCGATGAAACGAAAACGACGCACCAGCATGGCCAATGCCTCCATTCTGACCCAAACCACTTGCCAGAAACACCGTACGATAGAACTTGGGCCTTGCGCCGGCGTACGTTACGCATTTGCGGCAAGTTCCGTCGGCCGAACATGGGATTCCGAGAAGGTGTGACGGTCGTATCGATTAGGGGAACCACGGGTTCGGTCAGTGCCGACGCAGCCATGTCTGCCGGATCTCGCGAAGGGTGTACCCGGAGTCGTTGAGTTCGTGGATCAGGCGGATTCGCTTGACGAGGTTGTCGTTGAAAAGCCGGCGACGCGTGCCGGGCGGGGTAATCGGCTCGATCAGCCCCAGCAGGATGTAGTATTCGACCGTCTGGGTGGGGACATCGGCGGCCTTGGCGGCTTGGCCGATCCGCATCAGGTTCTTCAATTCGGTCGAGGCCATGGGGTTCTTCTTTCCGGTCTTATCGTTGCAGACACGGGGAAAACTTTAGCTTCCCCGTCCCCTGCGGGGTCCCCGGCGGCAGTTTTGACTGCACGGGGGCCCATGAGTTGGTAAGCTCAGGTTATGGAGTCGGTAACGCATTTGCTGCTGGAGAATCCCACGAAGCTGTATGTGGCCCTGGGGTTGGCTGAGGTGGTGGTGCTGTGCGTGTGGTTCTGGCGGCACAGCCGGCCGTGGGGATGGGCGGGGCTGGCCCTTCCGGCGGCGGCCGTCGGCGTGGGGCTGCTGGCCCACTTCGTCCAGACCGACCGGGAGCAGATCGACGCGGCCGTCGGCCAGGCCATCGCCCACCTGGAGGCCGGCCGAATCGACGCGGCGACCGAATGCCTGGACGAGCGGATCGCCCTGTCAGGCTCGGCCGACAGGACCGTCCGGAAGTACCTGTTTGTCCCGCTGGTCAAGCTGGCCCTCAGCGCCGACCCCATCGCCAAGATCCTCGCCACGACCCCCGCGACGGAGGTGGATGCGGATACAGCCGTCACTCGGCTCAGCGCCACCATCATCTGCGAGAGCGGCGCGGGCGTGAAGGGATCCGCCTGGCGGCTGGACTGGGCCCGGCGGCAGGGCGGCTGGCGGATCACGAGGATCGAGATCATCGAGCCGGCCGAAATGAAGCGCGAATTCTCCTCCCGCCTGACGCCATGACGGACACGGCGGCGGGCCACACCAACAAGGAGTGATCCATCGTGAAGGACCAGGCGAAAGTGACCTTGGTGCAACTCACCGACGACGGGGACGGCGACTCGGTCCTGGCGCGCATGGGGGGATTCTTCAAGGCTGCGGCCGAGTTCGGCTCGGACCTTGTCGTTTTCCCCGAGTACGTCCTGGGCAAACGGATCGGCATCGACCATCCGAATGTGCAGAGGTTCTTCTCGATGGTCCGGGACCACGGCATGTACGCCATCGCCGGACTGGTGGAGACCCATGGCCAGAAGTGGGCCACCACGGCCCTGGTCGTGGACCGCGGGGGCAACCTGCTGGGGCGGTACCTCAAGACGCATCCTGCCAGCGGGCCGCCGCCGCACTGGTGGCCTCCGTGTGAGGGCAGCGATGCCGAGGCCAGGGGCATTCTCGGCGGGCAGTTCAAGGTCTTCCATCTGGACTTCGGCACGATCGGCATCCTCCAGTGCTACGACGGCTACTTCCCCGAGGCGTGGGGCTGCACGTCGTACCAGGGCGCCGAGGTCATCCTGTGGATCAACGGCCGGAAGGGGATCGTCGAGGACTCCATGTGCATCGCGGCCGCCCGCGCCTACGGCTGCGTGGTCGGGGGCAACATCACCAACGGCTACAACACCGGTTTCGCCGGGTCTCACGTCTCGGCCGAGGGGGCCGGCGAGCGGGAAGAGCAGCGGCTTTTCCCGCGGATTCCCACCCCCGGCGACGGCTCCGTCAGCGCCACCATCGACTTGGCGGGCCTCCGCCGACACCGCAAGCATCTGCGGACCATGCACCAGCGCCGCCCGGAACTCTACGGCCTGCTGGTCCAGGACGTGAAGATGTGGCACGACTACCCCGATGTCCCCTGGGACCACCCCGATTGCGAGGAAATGGTCAACAAGTCACAACTGTAACCTCATTCGTAAAAAGCGGATGTGTGAGGCTTCGCGCCGGTGCGGTTTTTTTCCAGGCTTGGTTGTCGCCCGCAAGACGCCGCGCTACAATACCAGTGCAATGGGCTCAGAAAGGTATAGGAGGTAAAAGAGTCTATTGTAGAACCAAGGTCCTCCTCCGCCTGAACGACAGCTGGTCCTTCAGGTCCTACTCCACCTTGGCTCGCTTTTTTTCTTGCGCTCGTGGCACGTTGGGCCAGCCGTCAGGGCTGCCCGGTTGAGCGCTCCATGTCAGCCAGGAAGCTCTCGGCCTCGGCCCGGTCGTAGCTGCCCCCCACGGATATCCACAGACCTTTCGTTCCCAGCTGGGCGACCACCGCACGGGCGTCGTCCATGTCCGCGGCGTTGACCTCCGCGAGCTTGCCGGCTGCGAGGATGCGCCGGTACACGTCGATCCAGTCGCTCGCCTTGCCACCCCCGGCCCCGTAGATCCACTGCACGGCGTCCAGGGCGGGCAGGGCCAGTAGGGCGTCCAGGTGGGCCAGGGCGCCGGGGCCGTCCAGGTGGAAAATGCTCCGATCGAGTCGGCCTGCCTCCCATTCGATGGCCGGCAAGATCGTTTCGGCGGCCATCGTCGGCGAGATCATGCACAGGAAATCGCAACTGACGTAGTACATGCTGGTCCGGCTGATGGCGGGGCCCCAGGTGCAGCACGGCTGGCCGGCGGCGGCAATGCGGGCGCACAGGTCGTCGAAGAATACCGCCGCGTGAGGGGTTATGTGCTCGCACGCCGCCCGGACGCCGGGGGAGTCCATGGCGAAGTCCAGGGCCAGCCCCTGCGGGTCGCGCAAGGCCGCCAGCAGGTCGCCGTTGGTGTGCAGGTCCGTCACGGCCGTGAGCCACCGACCCGCGCCCATTTCCAGCGACAGGTCAGTCATCCGCCGGATGGTGGTCCAGTAGGGCGTGTCCAGGTCGGGCTCCAGGCCGAGCACCTCGCCGATTCCGCCGACGCAGGGCGAGGACCAACTGGTGTCTTCGGCAATCTCCAGGGCGGCGCCGTAAGCGGTCGCGCACACTTCCGGGCCCAGGTTGGGCATGAACTTGGGGAAGTTCTCGGCCAGGTAGACGCCGGCGTCGATCCGGGCGGCGGCCGCGTCCAGCACGTACTCCACGTCGCACTTGCGGGCGCGGGCGGAGGAATGGTTGGAAGGGACCTGCCGGGCGGGCCTGTCGGAGCGCACGGTGAGGCTGACCGGCGGGCGGTCGAGCGTTCGGCCGTCCCACCACGCCTCGACGCGATCGAGACATTCCTGAAAATCGGGCTTGGTCTGTAGTTCCATGTCCCGGCGGCTGGGCGGCGGCCCATCCGCTACCCGTCGAACACCTCGGCCGGCTTACCGGGCCGGGTGGCGAAGAACTCCGCGGCTTGAGCTTCCTGGGGGAACCGTTCGGCGTACCGGCGCTTCCACGCCTCCGCGAATTCACCGGCTCGGGCGGCCGGCGCCATCGCCCAGACGCTCCCGCCGAACCCGGCCCCGAAGTAGCTGGCCGCGACGGCGCCCAGCTCGCGAGCGGCGGCCTGAAGGAAGTTGGTCTGTGGCACCTGGTTCTGGAGGCCCCGATCAGCCCCGGCGTGCGAGGCGTCTATCAGCGGGCCGATCTCGTCGATCTTCCCGTCGGCCAGGGCGTCGGCAACGGCCGGGATGATCTCCTGGTCCTCGCGGAAGAACTGCTCGAACCGCCCGGGCAGGTCCAGCTCGGCG
>SDBT01004220.1_pt1 | contig 24499 bp, 24 predicted proteins | sample 2277101 | NCBI WGS metagenome assembly SDBT01 (sample SAMN10404973, study PRJNA504765) | marine sediment metagenome | isolation source: marine sediment core GS10_PC15, 103 cmbsf | place: Arctic Ocean: Southern Knipovich Ridge | collected 2010 | reverse complement strand
ACGATTGTACAGGTTCAACTTTGAGGTCGCCGTGGAGCTGAATCTTCTTCTTGTCCCGAAAATGCAGGAGCGTAAATGGGGGCGGGTTGTACATATTTCTTCTATCTCTGCGATGGAAAATCACGGTCCCGTGACATATTGTGCCATGAAAGCCGCATTGACTGCCTATACCAGAAGTTTTGGAGGTGTGGTTGCCCCTGACGGAGTCGTTGTATCGGCAGTTTTACCAGGGGCTATATTCACAGAGGGTGGATATTGGGACACAACATCCAAAACCAATGCGGAACATGTCCAGAAGTTTTTGGCAGAAAGGCAGCGCATCGGGCGGTTTGGAAACATCGAGGAAATCGCCAACTATGTAACTTTTCTATGCTCAGAGCTCGCCTCTTTCAATACGGGAAGCATTGTACCTGTGGACGGTGGCCAGGGAAGAGGGTATTTCGGACAATAATTCTATTGATAACAGATAATAAGGGAAAGATGTACATGGAAATAATCGAAAGAGATTTATGAAAAACAAAAAGGTATATGAACCCCAAGTCCAGATTCAGATCAACGAGTATCACAAAAAAAAAGGCGTTGTGCTCGGTCCTTATACAAGCCATATATGGAGGGATGACCCCAAACATCTACTTTTTTTACTCGCCCGATATAAATTTTGTTCAAAAATATTGGCTGGAAAAAATAATGTTCTCGAGGTCGGTTGCGGCGATTCATTCGGCACTGGTATTGTTTTACAGACGGTGAAGAAAGTACATGGAATCGATATAGAGCCCGTTATTATTGATGATAATATCAAAAGGACAGAATATGGAGACCGCTGCAGTTACGAAGTTTTAGATATGACGTCGCGTTCCCTGAGTACGCTATTTGATGGTGCCTTTGCCTTGGATGTTATTGAGCATATTGCAAAATCTTCTGAGAAGGGATTTATGACTAATATAGCAAGCTCTTTGACATCTGATGCGATATGTATAATCGGCACCCCGAATATAACTGCCAGTCAATATGCTTCTTCAGGAAGCGCAGCGAGCCATATAAATCTGAAGAGCAGTGAAAGCCTCAAACTATTGATGAGCTCCCATTTCGAAAATGTATTTATCTTCTCAATGAATGACGAAGTCATACATACTGGTTTCTATCCTATGGCGCATTATTTGTTCGGAGTCGGAACAAATCTAAAACGCATGAAAAGTAAAAAAGTGTGATTGCTCGATTTTGGATCAGATTAGAACACGAGATGTAAAGAGAAGAGATCACGGCGACGGATTATCGCGACTGGTTTTTGATCATAGTAGCGCAAAATTCAGGAGATTAAAATGAGCATTGATTTGAATAAATTTAAAAATATCAAATTTGATCGGAGAACCGAATGTAAGGTATGCGGTCAAACATCTGATGATCCTTTATTTGAATTGCCCGGTTTCCCTATGACCGAAATATATGTTGATTGCGAAGTGAACGAAAGGCTCGGTTTTGTCGATCAAAGTTTTCATTTGTGCGGTAAATGCGGGCACGGCCAAATCGCGAACGTCTTAGACGTTGAACTACAATATGGAGAGTCTGAACAATTTTATTTCAGAGCATCTGAGAGCGCTACGGGCAGGGAATCAGCTGATTTTTTTATTGAGTTCCTGAACAGTGTGGTCAAAAAGAGGCGTTTAAAAAATGTTGTTGAGGTCGGATGTAACGACATGTACATCCTCAATGCCTTGAAATCAAGGGCGGACAAATTGATAGGCATCGATCCCATATTAAAAGATAAGCAAGAAGAATATACTAAAGGGAATATAATCGCCATCGGCGATTTTCTGGAAAATGTTCAACTAAAGGATGGTATGGACATTGTACTATGTAAAGACACGCTGGAACATGTAAGTGAGCCTAGTCAGTTTGTCAAAAAGATTGTCGATAATGCCGATAATGAAACAATGTTCATTTTTCAATTCCCATTGCTGGAAACTCTTCTTTCCGGATGCCGCTTTGACCAGGTCTTTCACCAGCATCTAAACTATTTTTCACTGCAATCCATCATTTACATGCTCGAAGATCTCGGCTGCCAATTACTGGATTACATAATTAACAAAAATCACTGGGGTATGATTCTGATAGCTTTCAAAAAAAGCAAAAACAAGTCGAAATATGCCGGCAAATTTTCAAAGATAACAAGTTCCCAAGTGCTCGAAAGCTATAAAGTCTTTAAAGACAATATGTGCGTGACCAGCGATCGGCTTAACCTGCTAAAAGGTGAAAAAATTTACGGGTATGGCGCTGCGCTGATGCTTCCGGCCCTTAGTTATTATCTCGGAAATGACTTTTCTTCATTTGAATGCATTCTAGATGATGATAAAAACAAGGCTGGGTTATCTTACATAAACCTGCCGGTAGCCATCAGGACCACGGAAAGCATTAATGACATTCATGACTCGATTGTTCTGGTAACAGCGATTTCCGCGATAAATAATGTAAGAAGGATATTGGTAAAATTGGCTGATTTGAATCCAAAACAGATTATTGTTCCGATGGGTACCTTTTAATGAGGGAAAAGAACGTCACGGGAATTTAAAGGAAAATTACTCATATTTTTAACATCCAAAGAAAATATGCCATGGAATACCGAATAAAGGAGTAAACCCCTTGAAGTTATCAGACTATGTAACTGATTTTATCGCAAGACAAGGTGTCCGGCACGTATTTGTAATTTCGGGTGGTGCATCTGTACATCTAATTGACTCAATATCAAAACACCCAGACATTGATTATATTTGTCCACAACATGAACAAGCCGGCGCCATGGCAGCCGATGCATATGCGAGAGTAACCGGGAATATTGGCGCTGCCATCGCTACAAGCGGTCCCGGGGCAACCAATTTGTTAAGCGGTGTTTGCTCTGCTTATTACGATTCGGTACCGGTTATATATATAACTGGACAAGTCTCAACTTTCAGGCAAAAGGGCGATACCGGTGTAAGGCAAATTGGTTTCCAGGAAACAGATACTGTACCCATATTTACGCCAGTTACGAAGTACGCAGTACAGATTGATGATCCGACGCGAATAAGATATGAGCTGGAAAAGAGTTGTCATCTAGCAAAAACCGGTAGACCTGGACCTGTATTGATCGATGTACCCGATAACATCCAAAGAGAAGATATTGTGCCGGATCAGTTAGACGCTTATAAGCCGAGGGCGTTTGCCGTAGATCAGGAAAATTTATCCGGTGAAGTTGACAGATGCATATATTGGCTCAAAAATGCAAAGAGACCGGTGATTATCTTAGGATGGGGGATTAATTTGGCAAAGGCGAGGCAACAAGCGCGAAAGCTTATCGATTCCTTAGGTATCCCTTTTGTTCCCACATGGGCGGTGGCGGATATTTTACCATCAGATCACCCTCTGTACGTTGGAACTTTCGGGACACATGGAACGCGGTATGCTAACTTTGCGATTCAAAATGCTGACTTAATCCTATCTATCGGTTCACGATTGGATACCAAAGCAACAGGGAGTCCTATTACCACCTTTGCCAGAGAAGCAAAGAAAATAGTTGTAGACGTTGATTCCAGCGAATTAAACAAATTTAGAAGGTTTGGATTAGATACCGATTTACTTATCAATTGTGATGCAAAAAATTTCATTGAAATATTTAATGAAAAAGCGACCGGGCTCGCAAAAGAGGACATATCGAAATGGATTGCCCGTATCCGTATGTGGAAGAAAAAATATCCCATTTGTCCCCCTAAATATTATGAAGATGAAGATGTGAATCCGTATGTTTTCGTAAAAGGCCTCTCAAAAGAATGTACTGAAGGAGATACCCTCATTTTAGATACCGGTTGCGCTTTGGCATGGATGCTACAAGCCTTTGAGTTTAAAGAAAATCAGAGGTTATTCCACGATTTCAATAATACTGCGATGGGGTGGGCACTGCCTGCCAGCATTGGCGCTGCCTTTGCCCTGAGTGCTTCCAGAGTGATTTGCGTGACCGGAGATGGAAGCCTACAGGTGAACATTCAAGAATTAGCTACTGTGATAAGGCATCAGCTGCCAATAAAGATTTTTTTGATAAATAATCAGGGATACAGCATGATCCAACAAACGCAAGATCAGTGGCTTAATTCGGTGTATTCGGCATCTACCGTTAATGGCGGGCTGGCCTTTCCCAACTTCTTGAAAGTCGCTGAAGCTTATGGTTTTAAGACAGTGAGCATTTCGAAAAATGACGAAGTGCGTAATCATATTAGAGAAGCGCTTAATAGTGAGGGCCCCACCTTTTGTAACATTGAAATAAGCCCCCATCATAGAGTTATTCCACAAGTGAAATTTGGACGTCCCAATGAGGACCCAGAGCCATTACTGGAGAGGGAGGAATTCCTTAAAAATATGATCGTCAAACCTTTGGAATGCTGCCTTGATGACTAAAAACTACAAGTTTCGAGGTAAAAATCATCGGGTCGTTATCCCCTGTCCCTGAGATCCAATCTGCGCACGCCATTCTCCTTTTTCAAGATAAATACATCTTACAGCTGCGAGATAGTAATCCAGATATAGCAGCTCCGGGCCAATGGTCACTCTTTGGCGGAATGAAGAAGACGGGCGAAACTCCATTGGAGGCAATATCACGAGAAATCCAGGAAGAACTCTCAATCCAACCAGCAGAATTTCATTACTTATGGTTTACCGACTATTTTGCTGCTTTCGAGGCCGAAGTTATCCGCACGTGGTTTTTCTCCTCTGATGTAGGTTTTGTATGGGCTGAACACAAATTGCTGGAAGGGAAATCTGTTGGAATTTTTCATTTTAAGGATGTTTTTGATTCAGAAATGCCGACAGTTATGCGGACAACGATTGAACGTTTTCATCGGCAGGCAAAGGAAAATGACATTATATGAAAACTAAAGCAGCGGTTTTATATGAAATAAACAAGACGTTACAGATTGAAGAGCTTACGATACCCGATCTCCAATCTGGCCAAGTCTTAGTCAAAATCGCATATAGCGGGATATGCCGTTCGCAATTAAACGAAATCCAAGGGTTGAAGGGGCAGGACAATTATCTTCCCCACACACTGGGTCATGAAGGTTCAGGAATTGTCGAGGCAATTGGGCTTGGTGTTTCAAAGGTGAAACCCGGTGATCACGTTGTGCTGACCTGGATTAAAGGCAGAGGCGCCGATGCTCCATCTACTTTGTATAAAAATGCCGATGACTCAACTGTTAACTCTGGCGCTATCTCCACGTTTATGACCAAAGCGATCATTTCCGAAAATCGATTGGTAAAGATACATCAGGAAATGCCGTTGCGCGAGGCAGCTCTTTTGGGATGCGCCATTCCCACAGGGGCCGGAATCATTTTGAACACTCTCAAGGTTCAGTCTGGAAACAGCGTTGCCATATTTGGCGTTGGTGGTATTGGTCTTAGCGCAGTGTTGGCTGCTGGTCTTGTGAATGCAGTGCCTATCATTGCGGTTGATGTGTCCGATTACAAGCTCAAGCTTGCTCGCGATGTCGGTGCAACCCACTTGATCAACGCCAGACAGGAAGACCCGCTGGCAGCCATTTTAAAAATAACAGATGGACGTGGTGTGAACTATGCGATCGAAGCTGCCGGAAGGCGTGAGACCATGGAGAGTGCATTCCGGGCAGTGCGTGACAATGGCGGACTGTGCGTACTGGCCGGCAATTTGTCGCAAGGTGAGATGATTTCACTGGACCCATTTGACCTGATCAAGGGCAAGCAGATCATCGGCACATGGGGTGGAGAAACAGATCCAGACCGGGATATTCCCCATTATGCCGATCTTTTTCTTTCTGGAAAATTAAGCTTAGCTAAATTTTCGACTGATCAATTTAAAATTGAAGAGATAAATGACGCATTTAAAGATTTAGAAAATGGAAAAGTAGGGAGGCCAATAATTGAGTTCTGAAGATATCAAAATAATTAAAAGGAAACGTGGGTTGATTGGTGTCGATTTTAAAGAGCTATGGCGATATCGTGAGCTTTTTTGGTTTCTTGCCTTAAGGGATATCCTTGTTCGATATAAGCAGACAGCAATTGGGATCGCTTGGGCAGTTCTTCAACCATTATTAATAATGATTGTATTCTCTTTAATATTTGGCCGTTTGGCAAAACTTCCATCAGAGGGCGTACCTTACCCAATTTTGGTATTTACCGCATTGCTTCCCTGGCAATTTTTTGCCCATTCCATGAGCGCTTCGAGCCAATCTGTGGTTGGAAGCGCGGCGATTATTACGAAAATCTATTTTCCGCGTTTGGTAATCCCAACCAGTGCGGTAATTTCAGGTGTTATTGATTTTGCCATATCGTTTTTAATTCTTGTAGGGATGATGGTTTGGTACGGGATAATGCCTACGTATAACATTGTTTTTCTTCCTCTGTTTTTATTATTAGCTTTTATCTCAGCCTTAGCCGTCGGTTTATGGTTGTCGGCTTTAAATGTTGAGTTTCGTGATGTATTCTACATTGTCCCCTTTTTGGTTCAGGCTGGTCAGTATCTTTCACCCGTTGCTTATTCTTCATCCGTTATACCTGAAAAATGGAGAATGCTTTACTCTTTAAACCCAATGGTGGGCGTCATTGACGGCTTTCGATGGAGTATATTGGGGACTGCTAATCCCAATTGGTATTGCATTGCTATTAGTAGCGTGTCTGTGCTTATTATATTTATTGGTGGATTGTTTTATTTTAGAAAAATGGAAAGGACCTTCGCGGATATTATTTAAGTTATGGGAAAACCAATTATATCGGTAAAAAATCTGGGGAAACGTTATTTACTGGGACTGGGCGGCGGGGAACGCTACCGGGCTCTGCGCGATGTTATGGCCAACACCGTTAAAAATCTCTTTAAAAGGAACAATAAGAATGAAGATACACAAGAAATTTGGGCGCTGAAAGACGTTACTTTTGATATACGGGCAGGAGAAAAAGTAGGAATTATCGGCCGGAACGGAGCAGGCAAAAGTACTCTCTTGAAGATACTAAGTGAGATTACAGAACCTACGGAGGGTGAAGCGCATATTTACGGCCGAGTAGCCAGCCTCCTGGAAGTTGGCACGGGTTTTCATCCTGAGTTGACAGGCAAAGAAAACATTTTTATGAACGGCGCAATCCTCGGTATGCGACGTGCCGAGATAAAGAAAAAATTTGATGAAATAGTTGCTTTTGCCGAAATCGAAAAATTCCTCGATACTCCTGTGAAGCGTTATTCGAGCGGCATGCACGTGCGCCTCGCCTTTGCTGTAGCCGCCCACTTGGAACCTAAAATATTATTGATAGACGAGGTCTTGGCAGTCGGGGATGCACAGTTTCAAAAGAAATGTATGGGGAAAATGGAAGATATTTCAAAGGGTGGCCGAACCATCCTTTTTGTGTCCCATAATATGGCAAGCATTGCAAATCTCTGTCAAAGGGCCATCCTGTTGAATGCTGGCGGAATGGAAATGGACGGCTATTCACAAAAGGTGATTCAGCACTACATGGAAACGGGAAGCAAAGTTGGTGGAGAGATGATCTGGCCTGATTCAGGCAAAGCACCAGGCAATGACATCGTCCGCCTGCATGCTGTGCGAATTCTGCAGGACGGTCAAAATGGGCCTACGGCGGACGTGGACATCTCTAAGGATGTGTTTGTCCAGATTGCTTATTGGAACCTAGTGGAGGAAGCACAAATTTTCACTCAAATTTACTTGAAAGACCAGCTAAATACATTGATTTTTGCATCAAGCAATCATAAGTATGTCTCGTTGACTGACGACCCATGGTATGGAAAACCACAGCCAAAGGGGCTATTTCAATCAACCTGTCGAATTCCAGGTAACTTTCTTAATGAAGGGGTTTATAATATTACTGCCATTGTTGGAAAAGGAGCGGAATTTCAAATTACGGAAGATTGCGTGGTCTCATTTCTTGTCATTGATAGCGGTGAGATGCGCAAAGCAGGGATCTATGGCCAATGGGGTGGAATATTACGGCCTCGGCTTGCCTGGCTTACTGAATATGTTGGGTGAGACTCAATTTTCAGTATATGACCAATATGTTTACATTATCAATGAATATAAAAAGGAGATGAAAAGTGAGTCATTTGTCCCACATAGCAAAAATGCTGCCCGACCCCGTTAAGGTATTCCTCAGACCAATTTGGAGATTATTCGCAAATATAAATATCAGAACCCGGATAAATAACTGGCGCCTGCGTAGTCGATTTCCTTTGCCAAAGGATGTTGAAGAACAGATGAATAAAATTTGGCGGGAGGTTCCCCCAGATACGGGAGGAACTTCTTTGGTGAAAGCGAGAATAATGGCTAACCTTATTATTGGTCATAAACTGAAACGGACAGTTGAAATTGGTGTCTTTAGAGGAGGCACTTTGTTTCCGCAAGCAATTGCGCAACGGCATATAGGTGGTATTGCTATTGGCATTGATCCTTATTCATATAGTGAAGCTACACAATTTGATAATAAAGAAATATGGGATCCTGTTATGCTTGATTCATTTGCTAGAAGTCATGATTGGGAATCTACCTATCATTGTGTGCTTGATACTATCGCGCGGCACGACCTTGGTCATTGCTGTAGAATCATGCGTATGACTTCTGATCAGGCCGCTAATTTGATAGAAACTGGTGTTTCCATGGTCCATATAGACGGCAATCATGATTATGTAAAAGTCGAGAGTGATATAAAAAATTATGTACCGAAGCTAAAGTCTGGCGGATTTTTGGTGATGGATGATATTGTCGCGTCAGCTATTGCACCTCAATACGAGAAGTTGAAACAAAGCATGGATGTGTTCTACGAAGAGTATGATCATTCGTATAGACAAGCGATTTGGGGCATCCTAATCAAGGTTTGATCCATTTCACCACAACAAGTTACGAGACGTTGGGATAAGTGATTTTCGAGTCATCGCGATGAGCAACGCGACGTGGAAATACCAGGTGTTTTCAATGAGGTAGAGATTACCTGACATTCACTCACAATGACATTATGAGACCTTTGCATAACCCGACGAAAATCACCGGAATCAATTTTTGATAAAATCTGCCATTAAAAGATGAAAAAACTTTTATTTGTAAAAAGTCCTGAAAAATGGAAGTGCTTGAAAAAGCTTAAGAAGGCGGAGTGTTCTGGTCTTTATGTGGTGGTATAACTTATTGAAATATATTGTAAATAACCTTTTAATATGCTATATTTTTCCTCAAATATTGTCAGATAAAAAAAGGGGAAGATATGGGATATAAAAGAATTGGAGAGGAAATCAGTTTTGCTGATCTGGCAGTTTCAAAATCTTTAGAGCATAATCGTAGCGTTAAATTAATGGATAGGATTAACAAAGTGATAAGCTGGAAGAACGTAGAAGCTCTTCTTCTGGAATACTACGAGACAGGCAGGACAACAGAGGGAGCAGACGCTTGGCCGCCATTGATATTGTTGAAGGGTTTGCTTTTACAGAAATGGTTTCGTATTCCTTCTGATCCTGAACTTGAGAATCAGATCAATGACAGGATCTCATTTAAGAAATTTCTGGGCCTTCCCCTTGATAAGCCATCTCCTGATCATAGCACGTTTTCGAGGTTTCGAAGTAGATTGTCCAAAGAGGCAATGATTCATCTTAACGATGTGGTGTTGCAAGAGTTTGCGAAGAGGGGATTAAGTATAAATGAAGGGATAGCGGTTGATGCGAGGTTAGTGAAGTCTGCCAGTAGGCCCCTCAGTAAAGATGAGTTGAAGAGGCGTAAAGAGGAGAGGGCATCTTCCAGGAATTTAGGCAAGAATGGTAGTCCAATAAAATTCAGCAGGGACTTGGAATCCGACTGGACCATAAAGAACGAAGAACCTCATTATGGTTTGAAGGAGCATGCCTCAGTTGATGTTGATAATGGTTTTATCCTCGCGACGACGTTAACACCTGCATCAGATCACGACAGTAAATATCTCCCATACTTAGCCATAGCGAGTTGTCATACAAAAGAACCAATCAAGTAGATCTATGCTGACAAAGGTTATTTTGGTGAGCCAAACCGGTATTTTTTACACCTTAATAACATAGAAGATAGAATAATGAGGAAAGATACCAAGACTGCGAAGCTAACGGAGTTTGAGAAGGCAAGGAACAAGAATATATCAAGGAAGAGATATATTGTTGAACAGTACTTCGGTCTGAGTCATTTATATAATGGTGCATATAGAGCCAGGTTTACGACAATTGTAAAGAACACCTGGGATGCCATGCGCAGGCAGATGGCCTTTAACCTCTTTAGGGGAAGCAAGATATTAGAAGTAGCCTAAAACATAGGGAGAGGTATGCCTTAAGGTAATAAAAGGGCATATCTCAACAAAAAAACCTTCAATCGTATAGCGGAACGAGGCATTAAACGAAACCGATTTAACTGAACAGAAAACCAGTTAAAGATTGTGAGACAATTTTAGTTAAAAATTGTCTTCCTAAAAGCGCTTTTTACTTTTTATGAAAAATTCAAAGGTCTCATGATAGTATCCGGCCAAACTGATCAAGACTTGCCCGGTTTATTGAAGACTATTAAACCGGATATGGTTGGAGTTACCGCTATTATTGGTTTATGGTCGTCAGCACTTAAAATTGTTCGGAAAGTAAAAAGCTATGACCCTTCAATCCATACAGTGGTGGGAGGGCCGAATGTTACATATTACCCTCAAGAAACATTTAGTCATAAGGAGATAGATTATATTATCGTTGGCAATGGTCAAAAACCGCTAATGGATCTCTGTGACCAATTGGAAAATGGAAAAATCGGCGAAGGAATAGAAAATTGTTACGTGCAAAATTCTTACTATAACAGGTTTGACTGTGTTTACTCTAAGGACTATGATATCAACAAGTTTCCATACCCGGACAGAACATTCGTACCATATGAGCAATATATCGTCCCATTCTGTCCCGAAAATCCGTCAACGACTGTGATTACAAGTATGGGGTGCCCATTTAAATGCGCATTTTGTACAACAGCCCGCCCTCCTGTTCAGCTATGCTCCGTGGAATCAATCGTGGACGAAATGGAGGAAATACAAAAATTAGGTATCCGGTCTATCCTTTTCCAGGATGAACTATTCACACTCCACAAAAAACGTATTAAAATAATTTGTGAGGAGCTAATAAACAGAGATGTGCGGCTTCATTGGACAATAAAATCCCGTATAGACACTATTCAGCCATGGATGCCAGAGCTCATGAAAAAAGCTGGCTGTTTTAATATACATTTTGGGATTGAATCAGGAAATGACACCACACTTAAGCGTATGAACAAAGGCTATACACGCACAAAAATTCTGAATACCGTTGAAATTGTGAAAAAAGCGGGTCTTTCTTGCACCGGCAATTTTATGTTAGCCTATCCAGGGGAGAGCGAAAAGGATATCCTTCAATCTATCGATTTTACTAAAGAATTAAACTTGGATATTTCGCAATTTTCGCTTACCATAGATTCACCAGGATCACAACTATTTGAAGAAGCACTAAAAGTTGGCCGAAGGAACAAAGACTATTTGAGCGAATTTGTTAAACATCCAGATCCAGATAACAGCGACCTGCCATTAGAACTTTTTTCGTCATCAGATCATTTTTCACAAAGTGAATTGCAATCATTTTTAGATAAAGCTTATGCAAGCACAAAAACACTTTTTGACATTGGCTGAACCAGAATATTACATTCCTTTAATCGGCGGGCATGCCATATTCTGTAATATGCAAATATTGGTTGATGGACTAAATACAGAGATCATAACAAATGGCTTTTTTCTCAAAATAAATCATACACCTAATTTTTTACCACCTTGAGGCATCGACGAAACGCGAAAAAATAAGTTGAAGTCCATACGGCCTTTCAATTTGGGAGCCATAGCATTTACAAGATGACAAAAGTTTACAGCAGCTTGGTGATCTTTGTTAGTACCTGTTTTATGTCATGTGTGTCTTTGTAACAGGACCGGAATATACCGATGAGATACTCGCGAGAGTGCAATGCTATCACTTGAATCAAGTCATAAAGCTTTTTCTTTTCCAACTCTGCTTTATTCATCACCTGACCCTGAAACAACTCTATTATCGATATCTTTTCCGGTGTGTCTTTCAGTTTCGCTATAAAGCTGGCAAGCTCCAGGTTATGTTTTAGCCGTCAAAAACATGAGAAAAATTTAGGGTCAATTTTTGTCGAGAATTGTTATTACAAGGGCATTTTTCTTATTGTATAGAAAATGAAAAGGTCTCAATAAAGGAGTACTCAAAAATAATGCATAAAAAACCAATCTATGTAACCCAACCTTTTTTGCCCCCTTTGGAAGAATTTATACCATATCTTGAGAAGATATGGGAAAGCAAATGGCTTACCAACGATGGGCCTTTCCATAAGAAGTTCGAATCAGCACTGGCAGAATATCTGGGAGTCGAACACCTGGCTTTGTTTGTCAATGGTACCATTGCGTTGGTAACTGCGCTTCAGTCACTGCGCATTACGGGTGAAGTCATCACCACCCCTTATTCTTTTGTTGCAACTGCCCACTCGCTCGTTTGGAACTCCATAACACCCGTGTTTGTAGATATTGATCCAGCCACCTGTAATATCGACCCCGAAAAAATTGAACAGGCCATTACACCGCGCACCAGTGCCATCATGCCGGTTCATTGCTATGGGAATCCTTGCAATGTAGAGCGTATCCAGCACATTGCCGATATCTATGGTTTGAAAGTAATTTACGACGCCGCGCATGCTTTTGGTGTTACATACAAAGGCGAAAGTATACTCAAACATGGTGATTTATCTGTGCTCAGTTTTCATGCCACCAAGGTGTTCAACACCTTTGAAGGTGGCGCGATTGTTTGTCCCGACGCCAAGACTAAGCAGCGTATTGATTATCTTAAAAATTTTGGCTGGGCCGGTGAAGCCACTATCGTAGCACCAGGCATTAACGGTAAGATGAATGAGTTGCAAGCGGCGTTTGGGATGCTTCAGCTCAAATACATCGACGAGGCCATTGCGCGGCGACGTGAAATAGATACGCTATATCGCGAATTGCTGGCAGGCATTCCCGGTATAACCTGTTTTGTCGGCCGATCCGATACGACCAGAAATTGTATTTACTTTCCCATCTTTGTAAATAATGGTTACCCCATCAGCCGCGATGCACTGTACCGGAAACTGCAAGATAATAACATCCACGGCCGCCGATACTTTTATCCGCTGATTTCGGATTTCCCGATGTACCGGGGGTTACCCTCGGCAAATCGGGACAATCTGCTATTGGCGAATGATTTGGCTGAAAAGGTGTTTTGTTTACCAATTTATCCAGACTTATCAAACGAACAAGTTGTTGAGATCGTTAATCAGATTGCCGCGGTGAAAGGGCCCGATGCATGAAACTTGGTATTATGCAACCTTATTTTATGCCGTACATAGGCTATTTTCAACTGATCGAGGCGGTTGACGTATTTGTTGTATACGACAATATACAGTTTACTAAAAAAGGTTGGTATCATCGCAACCGAATTCTTGCTAACGGGAAAGACAAAATGTTCAGTGTCCCCCTCAAAAAGGATTCGGATTATCTGGACGTGGCGCATCGAGAATTGGCGGACAGCTTTGATAATGAATCAAAAAAAATAATACGGAAAATTCAGGCCTCGTACAGGAACGCTCCATATTACAAAGAAGTCATGCCTTTGGTGGAAGAATGCTTTCAACGCAGTTCCGGCAATTTATTTGATTTCATATACACTTCCTTGACATTGTTGACGCAGTTTCTTCAGATTGATACGAAAATAATCATATCGTCAGCCATTGATATTGATCATACCCTTAAATCTCAAGATAAGGTCCTTGCTATATGCAAAAGCCTTAATGTCAACACTTACATTAATGCAATTGGCGGCCAGGATCTATACGAAGCAGAGGCCTTCAGAAATAAGGGAATTGAATTACGTTTCATAAAAACAAAGCCGTTCAAGTACCCGCAGTTTGGCAATGAGTTCGTGCCCTGGTTGTCTATTATCGATGTGATGATGTTCAATTCGCTTGAAACGATTCAAACCTGTATCTCGACTAACTGTGAATTGATTGAACCATGTTCAAGTGGAATAAATTAGGCAAGGTATTCACGCCGCAAGAAGTGGAAGGGCGTAGTTGGCTGAAGGAATTCGCTCAGGCCCCCGCGACCTTGGTGTTTGACGATATTGTGCGTGTATATTTTTCATGTCGCCCGCTGGCGGATGAGAACGGCCAATACGTGAGCTACTCCGCTTATGTCGATCTGGATCGCACCGATTTATTTAAGGTGCGGTCTGTCAGCGAACAACCCATTCTCAGTCTGGGCAAGCTTGGAGGGTTCGATGAGTTTGGCACCTATCCCGTGTCTGTCATTCGAAATGGCGATGAAGTGCGCGCCTATTACGCAGGTTGGACGCGTTGTGAATCTGTACCGTTCAATGTGGCAATCGGTATGGCGATCAGTCAAGATGGAGGCAAGACCTTCACTAAATTCGGACCAGGTCCAATCTTGTCTTATTCCCCCGACGAACCATTCGTGTTGAGTGGACCCAAGATACGCCGTTTCAACGACACTTGGTATATGTGGTATATAGCCGGTCGCAAGTGGAAAGTTGTCGATGGTAGAGCAGAGCCGGTCTATAAGATACGTCTGGCAACTTCTCTCAATGGTATCCATTGGACCAAGCTAAACAAAGACTTAATCAAGAGTCGTATTGAAGAAGATGAAGCACAGGCTAGCCCTGATGTATTCTACGCCAACGGCAAATATCATATGTTCTTCTGTTATCGCTATAGTAGCCACTATCGTGGGAAGGATAAAGGCTACCGAATTGGTTATGCCTCTAGTATTGATTTGGTGAATTGGGTTCGGGATGACGCAAAGGCAGGCATTGATGTTTCTGAAGATGGATGGGATGCTGAGATGATCAGCTACCCGCATGTGTTCGAGCTTGATGGAAAAACCTATCTGGCCTACCTTGGTAACCATGTAGGTAGGTACGGTTTCGGCTTGGCCGAGCTGGAAGGTACGTTGGCTTGAAGGATAAAGACGATGAGATGGAAGAAGCTCGGTAAGATATTCGACCCGACTCAGCACAAGTTGCCAAACGGTTGTGTGCATTTCGCACAATCACCGCAGGCTTTGGTGTTCGACGATTTCGTGCGCATCTATTTTTCAACGCGTTCGATTGATAAAATGAATGGCAAATATTTGAGCCATATCGCCTTTGTCGATATGCAGAAGAATTTTTGCGATGTTATTCGGGTGTCTGATCATACGGTTATCCCGCTTGGCAAACTCGGTTGCTTTGACGAGCATGGAATATTTCCGATGAACGTGTTGCGTCATGGCAAAAAATTATTGGGTTATACCTGTGGCTGGAATCGCAGGGTGTCCGTTTCTGTGGATACCGCAATTGGGCTTGCTATCAGCCGCGATCATGGCCTAACCTTTGAGCGTATCGGTGACGGTCCTGTATTGGCGGCATCTCCGCAAGAACCTTGCCTGGTTGGAGATGGTTTTGTAAAGGTGATCGGCGAAGTTTTTCATATGTGGTACATCTTTGGTACTAGCTGGAAAAAGTATGGGGAAAATTCATCGCCGGATCGTACGTATAAGATCGGACACGCGATTTCCTCTGATGGCATTGAGTGGACAAAGGAAGAGGCGAGGCAGATCATTCCAGACCGTTTAGGGGTAGATGAAAGCCAGGCTCTGCCGACGGTAATCGATATTGACGGCCGGCATCACATGTTTTTCTGTTATCGGCAATCCTTCGATTTTAGAAAGAATAAGGACCGGGGGTATCGCGTTGGCCATGCGTATTCTGATGATCTGGCGAACTGGGCTCGCGATGATGAGACCCTGGCTCTCGATGGCTCTCCGGGCGAATGGGATGCGGACATGCAGTGTTACCCGCATGTGTTCGAGTGTGATGGCAATGTGTATTTATTATACAATGGCAATGAGTTCGGGCGATATGGATTCGGAATAGCGGTGTTAGAGAGATGAGCGGTGTTATCCAATTCTTTATTAATAAGGCATCTGCGACCGACATATTGAGTCATTTGTTGGCATGCGATTCTCATTTTGTGGCATCTTTGACCGCTCGCGTTGATCTGAAAGAATATGCAAAGAAAATTTTCGTCAATGCGGAGAGATTTGAGGCGTGGTCTGGTGAGACACTGGTCGGTATGGTTGCGGTCTATTGCAACGAACGAAAGAACCGGGCGTCACATATCACCAGCGTCAGCGTTCTAAATAATTACCGAGGAAAGGGTGTTGCAGATCAATTGATGGGTCAGGCTATCGAACACGTAAAGAAGGTCGGCATGCAAAGTATATCTCTGGAGGTAGAGTCCGGCAATCCTGCTGCCATTGCGTTGTATGAGAAGTGCGGGTTCGTTGTAAGTGTTGTAGGTGAGCCGTTAATTATAATGAAGTTAATCTTAGGTGCGGAGAAAACCATTGCCCAATGAACGCAACCACAATATTGAGATAAAAGACACAGCAGATCATCAATATGCTTATAGCTTTGATTTTGACGTGATGCACCCCTTCATGATCAAATCTTTTGAGCCCTTTTTTAGAAATGGAAGTCTGCTTGAGCTTGGGAGTTTCAAGGGTGATTTCACCGAACGATTCCTGTCATATTTCGATGACGTCACCTGTGTCGAAGCCTCGGATATTGCAATCGAGGAGGCCAGAAAGAAGCTGGGCGATAAGGTGAAGTTCGTCAACTCCCTCTTCGAGACGGTGACCCTGCCTAAGCGTTATGACAACATAGTAATGACACATGTTTTGGAACACTTGGATGATCCTGTGTCGGTCTTGGAGCGTGTTAATGGCGAGTGGCTTGCTGAGGGGGGCCGGTTTTTTTTGGTGTGTCCCAATGCGAATGCACCATCTAGGCAAATTGCCGTAAAAATGGGTTTAATAACTCATAATTCAGCAGTAACATCGTCTGAAGCCGAACATGGTCATAAAATTACTTATACATTAGATACATTAGAAAGAGATGCAAAAGCTGCTGGACTTAATGTTGTCCACCGTTCGGGCATTTTCTTTAAAGCATTAGCGAATTTTCAATGGGACAAATTACTCAGCACGGATATTATCTCCCTTGAATATTTGGAAGGTTGTTATCAGTTAGGACAACAATATCCTGATTTGTGTTCAAGTATATTTTTATTGTGTGAAAAAGGACAATAAAACATGCTCTGGACCGTCAGGTTTGAGTTTTAAAATATTTCTTCCATCCCCCGTAAACCTCCCCAATATCATATAGGACGGAATTATGGAAATCCTTTTAATACAACCACCTAATATTCAAGAAAGTATGACTGGGTTGTATCCTCGTGGTTATGCGAAAAAAGCTCGCTCAATTTTCCCTCCATTAGGGCTTCTTAGTCTTGCGAGTTTTCTTAAAGAACGTCATGACGTACATGTTCTTGATATGATATTGTCTGATCAATCTGAGCATGATTTGCCTGAATTATTGAAGGAGATTAAACCTGATATCGTTGGAGTTACAATAGTTATTGGTTTATGGCCTTCAGCCCTTAGGATATTTCGAAAGGTAAAAAGCATTGACTCCTCAATAGTTACAGTTGCTGGAGGGCCAAATGTTACCTACTACACACAAGAAACATACAGTCATAAAGAAATAGATTATCTCATTGTCGGGAATGGTCAAAAACCACTTATGGAATTATGCGACCAATTGGAAAATGGAAAAAATGGAGAGGAAATAGTTAACTGTTTCGTGCGAGATTCTCATTACTCTAAGTTTGATTGCATTTTTTCTGAAGACTATCACATAGACAAATTTCCATATCCCGACAGAACGTTTACACCTTATAATCAATATACTGTCCCATTCTGTCCTGATAATCCTTCAACCACCATGATTACAAGTATGGGATGCCCATTTAGATGTGCTTTTTGCACAACAACTCGCCCACCCATCCAGATACTCTCAACCGAAGCTATAGTTGAAGAAATGGAAGAAATTCAACAATTAGGTATTCGGTCAATCCTCTTTCAGGATGAACTGTTCACGCTCCATCCAAAACGCTGTAAATCAGTTTGCGAAGAGCTTATAAATAGAGATCTTCAGCTTAACTGGACAATGAAATCTCGTATAGACACTATTCAGCCATGGATGCCGGAGCTCATGAAAAAAGCCGGCTGTTTTAATATTCATTTTGGGATCGAATCAGGAAATGACAAAACCCTTAAACGCATGAATAAAGGTTATACTCGGGAAAAAATTATGAAGACCGTTGAAATGGTAAAGAAAGAGGGTCTATCATGCACCGGTAATTTTATGTTGGCTTACCCCGGGGAGAGCGAAAAGGAAATCCTGGAATCAATTGATTTTGCCAAGGAACTGGACTTGGATGTTTCGCAATTTTCACTCACCATTGATTCTCCAGGGTCACAGTTGTTTAGTGAAGCACTTGAAGCCGGTCGTATAACCAAAGACTATTTGAGTGAATTTGTAAAACATCCTGATCCAGAGAACAGTGGCTTGCCAACAGAGCTTTTTTCGGCAGCAGATCGTTTTTCTGAAAAAGAATTAAAATCATTTTTAGAAAAAGCATATGCAAGCACAAAAACCTTATATAACGTTTGAGGAAATTGAATATGGAAAACCCGGTAGTGAGTGTCTTTATTCCCGCATATGACAACCCTATTTATTCGAGAAAGACATTGCAGTCCATCGTAGAACAAGATTATCGACCTATTGAGGTGATTTTCTCAGACGATTGTTCACCTACGCCTTTGGAACCAATGGTTCAAGAATTCAGAAAATATGAAAATGACACATTTCGCATATTTTTCTATAGACAATCTAAAAACTTAAAAACAGATAATTTCACTTTTGGTTTTGATCACTGCACCGGCAAATATGTTGTTAATATGCCACATGATGACTGGTGGACAGATCGGCGTTTTCTATCCGAGACAGTTGATCTGATGGAACGAAATCCGGAGTGCTACCTTTGCATTGCAAATTCACTTTTAGAAAATACCGATGGCCGGACAATGATTCATCTTTCTGCGAGTATGAAAAACCGTGATACTTGGCAGATTATTCCGGGCGATACCTATATCACTATGTCGGGGCATCGCCGCATTGGTCACCAGGCATGGTCTGGCAATGTTTTTAATCTGCCTATGGCCCGTTCGATGGGTGCTTTTCACTATCCTTTTGATTTGTCGATGGCAGAGGCAAATGCATTTGGACAGTTAGCACATGACTCCTTTTCCTTTGAGTTTTTGCTTTCGAGTGTCGGTTCTGTGGCGATAACCGAAAAAGTGGTTGGCGTGCGCGGCCAACCAGAAACCTCTTTATGCAATAGTTCCCATAGAAGCTCGATGGGACAACACATGTTTGTTATTCATTACAATCTCTTCAAGGCGGATTTGAACGGCAAGTATGTGCAAGCTGTTAAGAAGCGCGCCCGGGAGACCATTTTTGATTGGCCTGCGGAGAGGATAAACTTCAAGATTCTGCGGCACTATCACTATGCCCCTGATGCAATCTGGCTGATGAGCTTGTCGTACATTAAGCATCTGCTGAGATTGCCTAGATACTATGTTCGGTACTATGTTTCACTGTTTCGGCGTTTGCTACGTGCCATTAGAAATAGAGAACTGTCAAGCCTCATCGCCAAGCATAAACGTAGTGGAATTCTCAAAATGCTTAGTCCATTTCGATGATCCGGATAAATTACTCACCTACAAGCGCCAGTCTGATATGCATAAGTAATCTGACCCTTTGAAAGTATTTTGGCGCAACCGGCATGGCCGCGGGATACTTGGCTGTGCATATTCTGGTAATACCGTTTATATTTCTGATCTGGTATCGATGCCGGACTAAGTGGCATAAAATTCATCCTTAATATTAAGGATGATAGATACAAATGATTGGGCATTTTGCAAAAGCCTATAAAATTGATTGCAAAAGAGTTGGTGGTTAATGGCTAAAACGAGTAAATTAGGGAATCCTATTAAATTATTCCATAAAATACATCAGAAAGGGATTCGAAAATCGTTTCAAATCGCCTGTTTTTATCGGTGGCGTAAATTTAGGTTTTTCAGGTTCCTTTGGGTAATAAATCCAAGATTTTATTACTATGTCGCAAAATTAATTCTCACGCCGAATTTTAGAAAGAAGCGCATCTTGGGGATCTGGGATTACAAATCACTTCCTTGGGATGTTGGAGATCCTTTAATTTTCATAGAAACACTAAGCATTCTAAAAATCAAGCATGACGCTGAAGAAATAGACATTTGCGTTGTTTATGATCGGGATAAACCTCTTGGAAAACGTACTGGATTTTTTGGTGATCCTGTTACACCTGAAAACCATCAAGAGTATTCATTGGAATATCTGCCATTGTATAGCACATGTCCATACCTTGGGACAGTTTACCAATTCAACTCGCGTAAGGAGTTCTATCGATTTCTAAAAATGAATTATGATCATTATAATTTATTTCCTCCATTGAGTCAGCATTTAGGCGAGACATATGACTATTATGATTCTGCTGCTTCTGAAATGAAAATGATAGAGGAGTTTTTCGATACTTATGGATACATCCCTTTTCTTAGGATTGGAGAAAGGGATAAATCCTGGGCTCTCTGGTTTTACTTATCTTACTTACCTGAAAGTAGCATACCAATAACACTATCCTTAAAAATGACATCGCATGATCCTATTCGCAATGCAGATCCTACAGTATGGTCATCTTTTATTGATAGATGCAAGATAGCTTTTCCAGAAATAATGTTCATTGTTGTTGGGATTAGAGAAGAGATTTTCGATGGCCTAAGAGATAGACAGAATGTTGTAATCGCAAAGGATTATGGGACTTCCTTAATTGAAGACCTGGCACTTATTCGTTCATCCTTAATCTATATGGGTACAGCATCTGGAGTTAATACAATCGCAGTGTTTAGCGACACCCCATATTTACTATTTCAGCTTCCAGATATGCATAGATATGGCTTGAGACCAGGAAAAAACTTCTCTTTTGCAAGTGATAAGCAGATATTTTTTGGCACGGAAATTAAGGTAACGGCAGAATTATTGTTTAAAGAATTCAAGGAACTTTACAGTAGGTTTGACACAAAAAGGTGGCAAAGGGATACTTTAGAAAAGGCACGTAACAAATCTGGGCACCCTTCAGCAGTGGGACTCTATTCGACAGAGAGAAAGGCCAATCCAGTAGGAGAAAACTCGAAATGAAAATATTGTTCGTAGTGTATGATAATGAATCATATATACATTATTTCCCCATTGGACTCGCATATATTGCTGCCGTGTTGAAAAAAGAGGGGCATGAAATTACTATATACAGTCAAGACAAAGAACATTACCCTGACGAACATTTAACCTGGTATTTGGATAATAACCATTTCGATATGGTTGGTATTGGAGTTATTGGAGGATATTATCAGTACCGCAAATTATTAAAGCTTTCCGAAGCAATTAACCGATCAAAGAATCGACCATTCTTTGTCATTGGTGGGCATGGCCCTTCTCCGGAACCAGAGTATTTTCTTAACAAGACAGGCGCTGACGCGGTTGTATTAGGTGAAGGAGAAGATACAATGCTTGAGTTGGTAAAAGTCATTGATGGGAGGCGACCGCTAAACGGAATATTGGGCATTGCATTCAGAGAAGGTGAAAAGATAATTGTAAATGAAAGAAGGCCTCTTATAAAGGACATAGATAACATTCCTTGGCCTGCCTATGAACTATTTCCAATCGAATATTATCGCTTGATGCGGGAGCCACATTCTTCTTCAACAGATTTTTTATTGCCGATGCTCTCAGGTAGAGGCTGTATTTTTGAATGTAATTTTTGTTATAGGATGGACAAAGGCTTCCGTCCGCGCTCGACTGAAAGCATTGTTGAGGAAATAAAATTTCTCCAAAAAAAATATCGGATTACATATATTGAATTCGGCGATGAACTCTTAATGTCTTCAGTTAAACGCACAACTGAATTGTGTGAAGCATTTATGAAGAATAACCTTAAGTTTAAGTGGTTCTGCAGCGGGCGATTGAATTTTGCTAAAGGGGATCTGCTTTCGTTGATGAAAAGAGCTGGATGTGTATTTATCAATTATGGTATTGAAGCCATGGATGATCAAATTCTTAAAAACATGAGGAAATCGCTTACTACGGAAATGATTATTCGCGGCATAGAAGCAACACTTGCAGCCGGAATAAGCTCTGGTTTTAATATAATATATGGTAATATTGGCGAGAACAGAGATACACTTAATCAAGGTGTCGAATTCCTGCTAAAATACGATGATGGTGCGCAACGACGCACGATTAGACCGGTAACGCCATATCCCGGTTCTCCTTTATATTATTATGCAATTGAAAAGGGTTTATTGAAGGATTGTGCTGATTTTTATGAAAACAAGCACCTGAACTCAGATTTGCTGAGTGTAAACTTCACAGATTTAAGTGATGATGAGTTTAATTTAGCGCTATTAGATGCAAATACACGTTTATTAAGTAATTATTATGAAAAACAACTGGCATCTGCATTAGAGCAGATCAAGGCCTTGTATCTTCACAAAAAAGTTAATTTCCGAGGATTTAGGCAATTATAACAATCATGCATGAAAAAAGTTTTTTTAGGATGACGGCGTCAATTAGAAAACAGTTTAGTTTTGAGGTATAAAATAATTGAAATTGGAGGAGATATGTCTATTTTTATCATTGCTGAAATCGGTATTAATCACAATGGAGTTGTAAAAAATGCAAAACAGTTGATCGATGTTGCAAAAGATGCTGGAGCTGATGCAGTCAAGTTTCAGAAAAGAACTATCGATTTAGTATATTCAAAGGAGATGCTCGACTCGCCGCGGGAAAGCCCTTGGGGAACCACTCAACGAGCCCAGAAGGAAGGTCTTGAATTCGGTCTGGATGAATATAAAAAGATCGATGCTTACTGCAAGGGAAAGGGGATTGAGTGGTTTGCTTCGGCGTGGGATTTAGAGAGTCAAAAATTCCTAAAACAGTTTGATTGTAAATACAATAAAATTGCCTCCGCGATGATTGTTTATGAGGACTTGCTCAAGGAAGTGGCTTCAGAAAAAAAGCATACATTTATCTCTACAGGTATGTGTGAATTTGATCAAATTGACAGGGCAGTTGAGATATTCAAGGAAGCGGAATGTCCATTTGAACTTATGCATTGCGTTTCAACCTATCCTATGAATGATGAAGATGCGAATCTGAACGGTATCAAGACGCTCCGTGATCGTTATAAATGTGATGTGGGTTATAGTGGACATGAAGTTGGTCTGGCAGTATCGTATGGAGCGGCAGCACTCGGGATTACGTCTTTGGAACGGCATATTACGCTTGATCGTGCCATGTATGGCTCTGATCAGGCCGCGTCAGTCGAACCTATGGGATTTTTACAATTGGTGGGCGCTGTACGAAAAATTGAAAAGGCTATGGGAGACGGCAAAATACATGTGAACAGTAAAGAAATTCCGGTTGCAAAAAGTCTCAGGGCGCATATCCCTTTTGAATCTCATCGGTAGAGGAAGAAACTTATGGCACATGTGGTTGCAATCATTCTTGCAAGGGGAGGCTCCAAGGGAATTCCCGGGAAAAACATCATTGATTTTTGCGGAAAACCTTTAATTGTCTGGACAATTGAACAGTTTCAGCGTGCAAAGGGAGTTGATTCTATCTGGGTAAGTTCAGACAGTGAAGAAATTCTTGCTATAGGGCGAAGTTGTAATGTTGAGACTATACATCGACCTGATGATATTTCCAGCGATGTGGCCACTTCTGAATCCGGCTGGCTTCATGCTTTGGAAATTATAAAAAATAAAGTGAGGAGAGTTGATATTGCCATTGCGCCGCAAGTTACTTCGCCCTTGCGGGAACCGGCTGATATAGAGCGTGGCTTCCTCGATTTTCAGGAACAAAAATGCGACTCGATGTTCTCTTGCAGTGTGGCGGAAGACTTGTTCTTCTGGGAAAAAATGCCGGACGGGGTATTGAGAAGCGTGAACTATGATTACAGAAACCGGAGCCGTCGTCAGAATTTCCCAAAGCAATATATTGAAAATGGGTCTTTTTACATTTTTAGGCCGGATGTATTAAGGCAATATAACAACCGCCTCGGGGGGAAAATTGGTTTCACACAAATGGAGTCCTGGAAGATGTTTGAAATTGACTCCATGAAAGATATTAAGATGTGTGAAGCCTTGATGAAGACTTTTATGTTGAATATTCAATAAGATAATAAACCTAAACAGGGGAAAAACAATAATAGTTGGCGGAAAGGGTAAAACGAGAATATGGAAAAAATAAAATTAAATGTTGGTGCCAGCCCTATTTGGGCAAAAGAAGGTTGGCATACTCTCGATCATAAGACCAGAGAAAAGAGTGAAACGTCAATAATGGGTG
>SDBT01004219.1_pt1 | contig 24502 bp, 22 predicted proteins | sample 2277101 | NCBI WGS metagenome assembly SDBT01 (sample SAMN10404973, study PRJNA504765) | marine sediment metagenome | isolation source: marine sediment core GS10_PC15, 103 cmbsf | place: Arctic Ocean: Southern Knipovich Ridge | collected 2010 | reverse complement strand
TTTATCACGGGAAATATCTTAATTTTACCATCTTCTTTACAAATGCTATACTTTTGCTTTTTGTCTATTAAAGAATCTTTTATCATACAAGTACCTTCTGGTATCTTATCTGGTTCTATAGTTGAGACTCTTTTCCTCTTTTCACTCATTTTGATATAACCTACTATTTCACGTTCATTAAAATTATGGTTGATTACCTAAATAATTTTTTTGGTTTTTTATAAATAAGATTACTTTATTGTATTAACATTTAAAATCAGAAAATCTATTTTATACTCAATATAATAATGTCTTTATTTGATATGTCTCTTTAAGATTTAGAATTATGAATCCTACTAAGCAATAATATCTTTGTTTTACACCTCTTTTATGTAATTATGTCTGAGATGAAGAAACTTAACCCTGATTGGATTAAGTTTGTTTTACTTAGGATTTCAGAAATTTCTCCAACATTTGATGCAATTACTGGTGTCTCACATGCTAGACTTTCAAGTAATATTGTTTGTAATTTTCTTTTCATCTTTTAATTGCCAAATATATGAATAACTCATAGAAAAGAGTATTGGTAGGGCTCCGTTTCGCTGAAGTGTCGCAACCAGATGTGAGAACAAATATTATTTAGAACGGGAGGAAACAACTTACGAATTGCTCTGGCACGTAAATGGGGTGTTAAGATTGGGAAAGGATGTTACATTAATCCCCCTTGTAGATTTGGGGGCGAACGCTTTTTAATATCAATCGGAAATGATTGTGTTCTTGCTGGAGATAATACTTTCATTACACATGATGGGGTGATAAGAATTTTTCTAGGATCAGAAGTTTTTAAAGAGATAGGTACATTGTTTGGACCTATTGCTAATAGGTATAATTGCTTTATTGGATACAGTGCAATTATTTTACCAAATGTAATAATTGGCCCAAATAGCGTAATAGGCGCTGGCTCAGTAATTACTAAAAATATACCTCCAAATACTATTTATGCAGGAAATCCTGCAAAGTTCATTTCTACTTACGATGAATATCTAGAAAAATGCAAATTGAGAAGTACTGGTAATATTCCGAGAAGTTTAAGACGGATTACATTAATCGAAATGTTTAAGGAGATATTAAAAGGATAATCTTCTTCTTTAAAGAATTATTGGTTTGGATCCATCAGGTTCTATAAAAGTTTCCAAAAACCGATTTCTTCTAGCTGATTTGATATATTTTGGATTAATTAAAGCTTTCCATTTTTTCAGGATGTCTAAGATATGCGATAATCAAAGGAATTGAATATTCCAAAAGGGTTAAACCAATTTTTTTTTAGGAGATATTGAGTTTATGAATGTTTCTTATGTGTTATTTAATGTAAAATTTACTGATGCAGATTTTCAAACAAATCTATCCTATGATTTTAATATTCTATACAGAAATGAGAATATTGGCTTTTTGCTGAATTAAAATGATTAAATAAATGTTAGAGAAATTTAAACCTGTTCCTATTCTTTATGATATTCGTACCATATTTCATAGGGCTCTCTCAACCATATAGTTGGCTCTTAGTAGCAGGAAAAAAACAAAAAATAAATGCTCGTGTGAATTCGTTTGTTTCTATCCTAATAATTATTTTAATGTTCTACTTTATTCCACGAGAACTATTTTTATTTCAAGCTTTAGGATTAGGTGTAATAGGTTATGCGTTAGCTCAAACAATTCCATGGATTTTTTGGGCATTTCTATGTCGATATTATATTAACAAAACTCTGAGCATAAAATATCAAAAAACAATGATTTTACAGTTTTTTTTAGCAATACTGACAATAATAATTACATTCTTTATCAAAAATTTGCTTAATGGCATATTTCTTGAAAATCAAATTTATTTTTATTTCAACAGTTTTACTTTATATATTGAATGAAATTATCTATTTTTCCCCATGTATTAACACATTTATGGACGTTTAGCTCATACGTCTAATTGAATTATTCTCTGGAAAAGATCAATTTGTAAAATTAAATTAAATAAAAGTATAGCCAACAAGAGAGGAATTAAAAAAATTATAGAAAAGAAATCTATAAAAAGAATTATTAACGCATTTCTCATGATGTCAGTTATTTTCCTAAGTGGCATTTATTATACTCTTAATTATCCAAGAACATCAGAATGGACACGTTATTACTTTGCTGATAGTCATGCAGATGTTGTGTTGTTTACTGGTAATTACTTCAATGAAAATCCTTTGTATGCAGAAAATATTTTACTAGTCGATAATCAGGGTAGAGATTATATTCAGTTCCTGTGTGCCTTAATACAAGCAGAAAACTTAGAAAAAATATATCATTCTTTTGGCTATAATTCTAGTTATTATCTAAATTACTCTAATTACATTGAATTTAAAGGAGATATTGAGCTTATGAACGTTTCGTATGTGATATTTAATGTAAAATTTACTGATACAGATTTTCAAACAAATCTATACTATGATTTTAATATTCTTTATAGAAATGAGGATGATTGGCTTTTTGCAAAATTAAAATGATTATAGTATTAAATTATCTATTTTTATATTGTTTCTCATAAAATTTTAAATAATCTTTAGTTATTACATTTTCTAACCATATTCTATTAGAAATATACCATTCAATAGTCATTTTTAATCCCTTTTCAAAACTTACTTCAGGTTTCCAATGTAACTCTTTTGTTATTTTATCGTGATTCATTGCGTATCTTAAATCATGACCTGGTCTATCTTTTACGAATTTTATTAATGATTGGGGTTTATCTAAAATCTTTAATAACTTTTTAACCAATTCAATATTAGCAATCTCTGAATCGCCTCCTATATTGTAAATCTCCCCAATTCTTCCTTCTATTAATACTTTTAGAATAGCTTTACAATGATCTTTTACGTGAAGCCAATCTCTCACATTTTTTCCTTTACCATAAACGGGCAAACTTTTGTTATTTAAAGCATTGTTAATCATTAATGGTATCAATTTTTCTGGAAATTGGTAAGAGCCATAATTATTTGAACAACGAGTAATATTTACAGGAAGATTAAAACTCTTGTAATAAGACCTAACTAGAAGGTCTGCAGAAGCCTTACTTGCTGAATAAGGGTTATTCGGTGCTAATTGATGATTCTCAGTAAAAGATGCGTCATTAAAATTTAAAGAGCCATAAACCTCGTCTGTAGATATTTGAAGATATTTCTTAATATTATTTTTTTTTGCTGAATTTAATAAACTTATTGTTCCCGATTATTTGTATCGCAGAACAAAGATGGATTATTAATTGAACGATCAACATGGGATTCCGCAGCAAAATTTATCAGATAGTCTACATCATTCTTGAGAATGATCTCATCAACAGCATTAAAATCACATATATCCATTTTGTAGAATTTGTATCGATTAGGATACCTTTCTGCGATATCTTTCAGATTTTCAGGATTTCCCGCATACGTTAATTTATCTACATTAATGACTTTAGAATCTATATTAGATTCGAATAGATATCTTATAAAATTACTTCCAATAAATCCCATCCCGCCAGTAATAAGATAATTTTCCATGATACAATTTTCATTTTAACAAATATTTTTACCTTATGATCATTTTAATCCTTCATCTTTCTTAGAAATTTTTTTTAGGTATTGCCCATATTCTGTGTTATTCATATTTTCTGCAATTTTAATTACGTCTTTCCTACTAATATATCCCATATTATATGCTATCTCCTCAATACATGCGATATATAGACCTTGCCGTTTCTGAATTGTTCCTACAAAATTGGACGCTTCAAGTAATCCATCATATGTTCCCGTGTCAAGCCAAGCGAATCCTCTTCCTAAAAGACGTACTCTTAATTTCTCCTTTTTGAGGTATACTTTGAGCAAATCAATTATCTCAAGTTCGCCTCTCGGGGATTGTTCTAAAGTCCTCGCCATATCTACAACGTTCTCATCAAAGAAATAAAACCCGGGAATGGCATAATTGGATTTTGGGTTATTTGGTTTCTCCTCCAGAGAAATAACTTGGCCGTTTTTATCAAATTCAACAACCCCAAATTCTTCAGGATTATTAACATAGTAACCAAATATTACCGCTCCCTCTCTTAACGAGGATGCTTCGTTTAAAACAGGTGTGAAACCTTGACCAAAAAAAACATTATCACCAAGAATAAGAGCAACCTTTTCACCTGCAATAAACTTTTCTCCAACAATAAAAGCATCCGCCAGCCCACGAGGTTCGGTTTGGATCTTATAAACACACTTAAGACCTACCTTACTTCCGTTTCCCAGCATCTTTTTGTAAAGATCAATATGTTCCGGTGTTGAAATAATAAGAATCTCCCTAATACCGGCAAGCATTAGCACAGATAAAGGATAATAAATCATAGGTTTGTCATAAATAGGGATAAGATGCTTACTTATTGCTTGAGTAATCGGATAAAGCCTTGAACCACTTCCTCCCGCTAAGATAATTCCTTTCATACCTTCCCTCCTAATTCAGTTAATAATAAAATATAAATTATTTTATAATTGTTTTTTACGATTTATCCAATAAATAATTAAAATTTTACCAATCTTTAAAGGATTCTAAAAAAACCCATTTGAATGATTATATGATTCTGATAGGCAAAAATATTAGCTATTAAATGAACATAAGCATTTTTTTACTGATATATTTATCAGATCATGGCAAAAAAAAGTCTATAATTCAATTATAGAGGTAAGGAATTAATATATTAGTCTCTCCATCCCCAGATATAATATGGGGCGTCTTGACCAACACTAAATATTAAATCTAGTATAGAAACTTTATGTTCAAAATCACCCCATAGTTGTGGATATTCGGGATAATTAGAATAATCCATATAATCTAACTGAATCCCCTCTTTTCGGAATTTCTCCTCTTCAATGTAATCCTGAGCAGATGGTCCTGATAAGTAAATATCCGCATTCAATTTAGTCAAAGCATCAATAAGGCGATCTGTTTTAGTGCCTTCAAGATTTAATTTTTTTGAGTCAATAAACTCCGTCTTTATTCCGAGAATATTTGATAAATATTTTATTGAAAACTGGTTAAAATTAGAAAGAAATAACCATTTCTGGTTCTCAAACAATTTATCTAATATAAAAGAGAATTCGTCAAAAAATGGAGCTTTTCGGTAATTGAATTCAAAAGCTTTTTTAGTTCTTAACTCCCACTTTTGACTCCTTTCAATTGTAATCTTGTTTATAGATAATGATGTAGATGCATTTACGGGAATATTTATTAATTTCACTCCATCTGGGGTTTTAATATAATTCCTAGTCCTCCAGTCTCTTTTAGTAAATTGAACGCAATCAAAAAAAACGAATTGATCAACTGAATTTGCAATATCAAAATATCCTTTCCAAGGAAGAAAAGATGATTGCAATATAGCGACTTTTTTCATGATTTTTTTCTTTTTCTTTCAACATCATTGAGATAGGCTAGTTCTCTCTCCTATAATAAAATTTTTAAAATTTCTAAACAAATTCAGCATCGCATCTAAATTTTTATTGGTGAAATTAATTTGTAATAGATTTTTATTAAGAAATGATCTTTTTTATTATGAAAACAAAAAATATGAAATAGATAATTTGTTTAAAACATACTTAATAATTCACTGAATAGGCTCTCTGAGGATTCGGAGGAAAAATTGTTTGAAATGGAAGAAATTAGGACAAATCTTTTTTATGAAGGAGCAAAATTATAAATTACGAAGTCATGCTTCAAATCCTTTAGCTCTGCACCTTGAGAGTGATACTTACCGTATTTTCTTTAGCGGAAGAGATTCAGAAAATAGATCCTCAGTATCATTTGTAGATATAGATATCAAAAAGAAAGAGATAATTTATAATCATCAAGTTCCTATTTTTACTTTTGGACCCAAAAATAGCTTTTACTCCCATGGTGTAAGCATTGGCAATATATATTCTGCCTATAATGTTCAATATATGTTATTTATGGGTTGGCATATACCTAATGAAGCACATTGGAGAGGTAATATAGGAAGACTATGTGTAGTGGATAATACCAATCTCATTCTTGATCCTAAAACACCTTTTATTGCAATCGATAAAGAGGACCCTCTAAGTTTATCATACCCATGGATTGTTTTTCATAAAGGGATTTACAAATTATGGTATGGATCTACAATCACCTGGGATGCCGGTAATGGAGAAATGATTCATGTAATTAAATACGCCACATCTAATGATGGGAAGAATTGGAAAAAGCATGGGGTTTCAGTCCCTTACGAAATAGGTGTTGCTCAAGCTTTTTCACGTCCTAGTATCATTATAGATAATAAAGGTTATCATATGTGGTTTTCTTACAGGAATGGTAAGCGAACAAAATATCGCATTGGTTATGCTATTAGTAATGACGGGTTAAATTGGGAAAAACAGCTTGACAACGTTGGTATTGATGTATCTTTAAACGGTTGGGATAGTGAAATGATCTGTTATCCTTTTGTTTTTGACCATATGGAAAAAAGATATATGCTCTATAATGGTAATAATTATGGTAAAGCTGGTTTTGGATGTGCCATATTAGAAGAAAAATGATAAAAAGAGAAACAAAATTTTCTTAAACAGAATTAAAAATGAATTTTGAATTGAAAGACAAATAGAACCATAGACTCTGACGGGTTAAAAGAACCGAAGGGGGAATGCAAAAAGAAATTTTTCTAAATATAAATTGGGAGAAATATGTATATTTTCTATCAACAAAATTATATCTTATAGAGAAGTCAAAATTTGTTATTAACTATTATATTCTTTCTATCAATAATATAAAATATAGATGAAGAATGAATGACAAAAAGAAATACGATATAATTATCAAACATTACGAATCATGTTTGGAGAAGCATGGGGATTCTCATTTAGGTGTAAATTGGCCGAGAATTGAAGATGCCAATATTAGACACGCTTTAATGCTTGATATTATACCAAAGGGATCAGATAAACCAATTATACTACTTGATTTTGGTTGTGGCGCATCTCATTTCTGGGAATATATTCAAAATAAGGGAATAAAGAATATTAATTATTCTGGTTTAGATATTTCCGAGAAATTTATCTCACTTTCTAGAAGTAAATACCCTCGTAATACTTATTATTGCTTAGATATTTTAGATAAGGACGTGGATATTCCTGATTTTGATTATATAATAATGAATGGAGTATTCACCTCGAAGAGAGAGCTCTCTTTTGACTATATGTTATCATATTTCAAGAAAGTAATACGTCGTGTGTTTCAGAAAGCTAGAATAGGTATAGCATTTAACGTGTTCTCAAAGCATGTAGATTGGGAAAAAGATGATTTATTCCATCTGCCCTTTGATCTACTTGCTGAATTTTTAAAAAAAGAAATTAGTAGGTATTTTGTTATTCGGTGTGATCATAAGTTGTATGATTACACAGTTTATGTTTATAAACAAGAGCAAATATAGAGAGAACAACATGGAAAAAAGGAAGGAAGTTGTAATATTTGGTGCTGGAGAACTTGCGAGTGTGGCATTTTTTTACCTAACTCACGATTCTCCCTATAAAGTAGTTGCCTTCACGGTTGACAGAAATTTTTTAAAAGAATCAATTTTTATGGATCTTCCTGTTGTCCCATTCGATAAGGTAGAGAAATTATACCCTCCAACAAAATTTAAAATGTTTGTTCCACTGAGTTATTCTAATGTAAATCAAGACAGAGCAGAAAAGTATTATCAAGCCAAGTCAAGAGGTTACCAATTAATATCATATATATGTTCCAAAGCTACATTTTGGCCTGGATTAGAAGTTGGGGATAATTGTTTCATTTTTGAGAATAATGTCATCCAACCATTCGTCAAGATTAGAAACAATGTTATTCTTTGGAGTGGAAATCATATAGGTCATCATGTTGAAATTAAAGATCATTGTTTCATTACATCTCATGTTGTAATTTCTGGGGGAGTTAAAATCGAGCAATTTTGCTTTTTAGGAGTGAACTCAACTATTCGAGACCATATAAGCATTGCAAAGGGATCAGTAATAGGTGCAGGAGCAATCATTACGAAGGATACAGTTGAATATGGTATATATTATGGTTCGGGTGCAAACATACAAAAAAAAAATGGGACAAGTAAAAATCTAAAAAAAATCTAATGATCTTTGGAGCAAAATATTAGTTAAAGAACATTTCTTATCCAATATATATCAGCACTAACTTAAAATATGATTTTTGACAAAAAAGACTCAAAATATTATCATAAAGGGATTAAAATGATGAATATTCCTTTTAATAAGCCCTATTTATCTGGTAAGGAATTTATATACATGAAAGATGCAATAAATAGAAAAAAAATCAGTGGAGATGGATTTTATTCAAAAAAAGTTCATGAATTCATCGAAAATAAATTTGCAACTAAGAAAGCACTATTTGTGTGCTCTGGTACTGCAGCTTTAGATATGTCTGCCATTCTAATTGATTTAAAGCCAAGTGATGAGGTTATCATGCCTTCATATACATTCGTGTCCACCGCTAACGCCGTCTTGCTTAGAAATGCTGAGATTGTGTTTTCCGAAATAGAACCTGATACATTAAATATTGATCCATTGGATGTGGAAAATAAAATAACTAAGAAGACAAAAGCAATTTACCCCGTCCATTATGCAGGGATTTCGTGTAAAATGGATGAATTAAAAAAAATTGCAGATGAAAATAATTTGGCAATCGTAGAAGATGCAGCACAGGGAGTGAATGCGAAATACAAGAATAAGTATTTAGGAACAATAGGATCGATAGGGTGTTATAGTTTTCATGAGACAAAGAATTATATATGTGGAGAAGGAGGAGCTATCTTAATCAATAAATTGGAATACATCGAACGTGCTGAGATTATCCGAGAGAAAGGAACAAATCGGAATAAGTTTTTCCGTGGGGAGATTGATAAGTACACCTGGGTTGATATAGGTTCCAGTTATATTGGTTCAGATTTGCTAGCAGCATATTTATGGGCACAATTTGAAAATTTAAATGAAATTCAACACCGACGAAAGACAATATTTAATCGTTATTATAATGGATTAACAGAACTTGTGGAGAAAGAACTATTACGTTTACCTACTATACCTTCATATTCAGAATCAAATTATCATATGTTTTATATTATTTTAAAGAATGAATCATTAAGGAATAAACTACTTAAAAGGTTTAAGCAGTTAAAGATTGGTGCGGTGTTTCATTATATCCCTCTCCACACATCACCAATGGGTGTGAACCTTGGATATAAGATGGGTGATTTTCCTATAACTGAAGACTTATCAAGCCGTATAGTTAGATTACCTATGTTTTATGGACTTTCTGATTTTGAAATAGATTATATCTTAAAAAAAATTAAGGAAATCCTCCTACCTTAGGTTAAACTATATTGAACTAAAATAATTTATATCCTCGGTGAATAGAGAAGAAAACTCTTTATATCAAAACTATAACAAATCATATTGGAATTTATAGATCTGATTACCATCTATTTTTAAGTAAAACCTACAGATGGGATTAAGATGGGATAAAGCTATATTATTGTAAAATGATATTGTTTATGTTTTATAGATATAGATAAATAGATCGCAGCTTAATTCTTTTCTAAATAAACTCATTAAATATTCGATTAGTAAAAAAAAGAGATATGTAATTCCGCCTAACCTTGGAATTCTCCTTCTTTTTAATTCCATTTCCACTTTTATTCTCTTTACATCGAATATTTTTACTTTCCATGAAGGTTTCTCTTTACATATTCCATAAAATCGTTTAATTATATCATTTTTGGTTGTATATTGAAGAGTATTAAGGCCATAAATTGGTTTTTTGAGAATTCTCAAATATGTTTTAGCTAATCGCTTTGGAAAAAGTGGAAGCCAAGGAACTAGATAATGCCCTTCGAATGTACTAAGGTAATTCGGACATTTGATGTGGATACCCCCTCCACTTTTAGTAACACGCATCATCTCTTTTAAGACTGCATCAAGGTCTTGAACGTGTTCTAATGTTTGGTATGTCGAAATGCAATCAAAAAAATTATTTTGAAACGGGATGTCTTCTCCTTTTCCAATAACAAATCTATTAATCCATTCAGAGGGATATGAATATTCTTTTGCTTTCAATCTAATAAATTTTAATTTCCACAGAGAGGGATCAATTCCATACATGTTATAACCATGTATTAAACCGTAGAATACACCAGTTCCACATCCAGAACCCATGTCTAATATTTTTGATGCATTTGGCAAATATAATTTAATAGTATCAAACCGATGTTTTGCTTCGTTATGATCATCCATCCAAATATTAACTAACCAATTGTAATATTCTTGAGATTTTTCACCGAAATAAATTTCCGTTTTCTTCACCATATCTTCAAGAAATTCTCTTGCATTCATGACATCCACAAATAATTGACAATAAAAACCTGCGTACTTAAAAAATATTCTAATTTAACCTAAAGTTGTTTATTTTCTATATTTTTTATTAAAAACCTGCTGAAACCAAATTTCCATCGTTAATGCACGGCAGATTTTTTGAGAATAATCATGACAGTATTGAGGAGCAAACTTATTTAGAATGGATATGAAGGATTTGTTAGATGTTTGAAATAGCGTTAAAATAAACTCTTTTATTGAATAAATAAGAAATTTTAATATATTTAAACAATTATTAATCAAACCAGTTTTTAAATTATTATGGGGTTCTATGTATTTATCAATGAAATTTATATTAGTATAATTTGAATATATAGCATTTTTGGGATCAAAAATTTTATTTGTCAGTTTTACCATATCTGGAGTTCTTAACCACTTTGCATAATTTGTAAAAGTACTTCTCGTTTTAATGATTGAAAATTTTTCTAGTAGTTTTTTAAGAAATCGAAAAAATTTCTTACGTGAGGTCATTTCTTTTGAAATAGGATAACCAGTCCATTGCCATGGGATGTTTTCATAATACTCGGGATATTTATATAATAGAGTTTTTTCGTAGAGTTTTCTCTCCTTACGATAACCATCGGGTAGAGCATATAAAAATTCAATTAAATCGTTGTCTAAGAGAGGTTTTCTAATTTCAATTGCGATATTAGCAGCAACTACCCCCATATTTATAAGTCTTCTACCTCGTGTATCAAAAACATATGGATCTTGATGAGAAATATCATAGAACTCATCGTCTAAATTTGTAAACTCAATGTGCTTCCTAAACCTGTTAAATGCTGTTTTTTTCGTAACTCTTTTATCGAATTCATCAACCCACTCCGCTTTCAATATTTCTCCAAGATTACCCCCGATTTGTATATCAAATAATTCCTTAATGCGTTGGCTAGAGACTGGGCTGTGCAAATGTAATAAAGACATCATCCCATCAGTCCTCCATACACTCTGATATCGAACATCCATCCAATTCTCTTGATTCAAATCAAAAATGTAATGTTTGTTATTTTTTATCGATGATACCATTTTGGCAATCTTAATATCACCAGATCCTTTCTTACCTAAAGTATAACAAATTACATTTAGATCATTAATCTGATCGATTACAGCCAAGTTCAACCTTGAATCTATTCCCCCGCTTAAAGCAACACCTAACTTTTCTCCAATTTTAACCCTCTTTTTTACTGCTTCTTGTAGTAACTTACTTAGCCTAATAATTGCTTCATTAAAAGTTATTTTTTGGGGTTTAATTGATGACCATTTCCAATATCGTTTCTTTTCTACTATTTTTCTCTGTTTTAACGAATAAGTGATTACTGAAGCTGCATTAATCAATTTAACGTCTTTAAACCAAGTATTATCACCTATAAAATACCCTATATCCATAAAACATTGAATTGCTTTAGCATTAATTTCTGGCTTAAAGCACTTTAGCGCTAGAAGAGCCTTAACTTCTGAAACCCAAGCAAAATTACCTTCACGATTCCATAAATATAGTGGTTTCATCCCATAACGATCTGAAATTAGAATTAGCTCATTTTTATCATATAAAATTGCGGAAAAACAACCATCGATCTTTGAAAGAACATTTTCTAGCTGTTTATTATTATAAGCATCAATTAATAGTTCTGACAAGGTTTTTGAACTGTATTTAAACAACCCCAGAATTTCATTTAAATTATAAATTTCTCCATCAATCCAAGAATACATTCCTGATTTTTGAAATGGACAATCTTTTTCTCCAATTAATCCTAGATGAATTCTCGATGCAATAATGTTTTCATCAGAAAAGAGACTATCAACGAAATGAGAATCTGAATAACTAATCAAACTTAATGCGTCTTTGATTTCTTTAGTAGCGATATTATTCGAAACATTTACAACACCTACAAGGCCAGGGATTATGTTTTCACCTTTTAATATGATTTGTTAAAAATGGAATTTAAATTCTAATTTTGATTATTAAGTAAATTGAATAGACTTAAATAAATATTTTTAATATGACATCATTCAAAACGGATTTAAAACTGTTATTTTTTCATTGTTTCGACAAATTATTAGTGATGGAATCGCTGATTTTATTGAAAGATATTACGAAGCAATTTTTCTATTATTTTTAGACTAAACTTCAGTAAATTTTATCTCGTTTAATATCTAAGTAGATAATTAAAATGAAGTGGTTTCCTACTTAAAAATTGTGATATTAGTAATAAATTATTTCTTATATTACTTAACTTTTTTTTAAGTCTTTCTGAATAGCCAAAGTGAAAAAAGTACTAATTATTAAGTTGTCTACAACTATTTTAGACATAAATATTTCTTTAGGATATCTTTCAGAACGTATGATTTTATGAATAATGATAAAAGATCCTTTGATAAATATGAGAATATTGATTATAGTAGCATAGATCGAAAAGCGGACTCAGGATTTCGATGGAATTCAATCTCACTAATATTTTCAGCAACAACTAAAATCATAATGATGATAATTCTTTCCCGATTATTCACACCTGGAGAATATGGCGTAATGGGGTTGATTTTAATCATCATTGGATTAGGAGTGTTATTTTCGGATATTGGTGTTTCTGGGGCGGTAATACATTATCAGAAGGTATCTCAACAGCATTTATCTACATTATACTGGTTATCTTTTATAGTAGGGTTTTCAATATTTTTAATTTTTATTTTAGTAGCACCGTTAATATCCATATTTTATAATGAACCCGATTTAACACTTTTTGTAAGAATTACCGCAATAATGTTTCTTATCACGCCTTTAGGGCAACAGTTTGAGACTTTATTTAGGAAAGAACTGAAATTTAAATCTCTTGCATTTATTGAGATTTTAAATTCTACAATTTTAATTTGTATTTCAACAATATTAGCATTTTATGGTTGGGGGGTTATTTCGGTCTTAATCGCCTATTTATCCAAAAGTTTTAGTAAATCTTTTTTGATATTCTTTATTGGATTAAAAATCTGGAAACCAACATTTGAATTTGAGTTTTTTGAATTAAGCAAATTTCTTTCATTTGGAATGTATCAAATGGGGGAGCGCTCCTTAGATTATTTTTTCTCAAATATAGATAAAATTTTAATCGGGAAATTCTTTGGGACAATTTCTTTAGGTTATTACAATTTAGCATATAATCTTATCTTATACCCGATTACTTTAATTAATCCCATTTTTACACGCGTTTCATTTCCATATTTTTCTAAGATGCAAAATAATACAAAAGCCTTGAAAGAAAATTTTTTTGATCTTATAGACAACATAAGTTTCATCAACTTTCCAATATATCTTTTTTTGATTGTTATTGCACCCTATTTTGTACCTTTACTATATGGCCCACAATGGTATCCTTCGATAATTTTAGTTCAGATTCTTTCCGTTATGGGGATACTTAGAAGTATTGGTAATCCAATCGGTTCACTTTTACTTGCAAAAGGATTTGCAAGGCTAGGATTTTTATGGCTTGTATTTGTAACAATTATTCACCCTTTTATAATACTGCCTGGGATTATTTTCGGGGGAATTAATGAAGTAGCTCTTTTTCAAATTCTTTCTAGCTTAATTTTTTTCTACCCTTATTACCATTTACTAATAAAGAAAATATTAAATCCTTGTTTTAAGGAATTTCTAAAATCGTTTGGAATAAATCTAATATTAGCTACTTTAGCATCATTATTCAGTTTATTAGGAGGATTTTTCTATCAAACACCAATACTTATATATCAATTGTTATATCATATTTTAATAGGTGGTGTTGGATACATATGTTTGATATTTATCTTTAGGAGACAATTTTTAATGAATTTTGTTAAACGATTTTTAAAAAAATCCCCATTAAATACCTAACCTTTAATTAGAATCTATATCATTTTAGTTGATAAGGAATTTTCTGTAAAAAATATATTTTTAAATACTGCTTAATTTTCTTTTTCTTCTAATAAGGATAATAATGTTTTTATTGAGGATATTGTTGATATTCCCTTATTAAAAAGTGTTTTATTTTTTATTTTATTTAAAGACAAATCTAAATTAAATTCAAAATTTTTTGATATTATATTTTCTAAATTTTCTGTAGATAAAACAGACATATTATTTTCCTGATAGTAAAAAAATAATGAGGTTTTTTTCATGCATACTGGGATTCCTAATTGTAATAAGATATTCATTGTTCCTCTCCCTTGCTGACGATTATGGTACATAATCGCGAGATCAATTGATTCTAAGATTTTGAAATATCTATCAGGTTTTAAAAATTGAGTCAAAGGGATAAATCGATTACCAAATATATTTTTTCCCTTTTTTATTATTTTATTGATGTAGTTAGAGGACCCATATGAAAGTGGGCATATAATTTTGAAATTTTGTTCTTTTAATTTGGATAATCTTATCAAAATGTCAAGATGATTATTTGTTGGTACACCTGAGTTGCCAATTAAAAAAAACATTTCTTTCTTATTTTTACGAAGTATTCTTTCATTATCTGAATTTCGAGTTCCTCGGTATCTTTCTTCAATATCTATTGGATTGGGATAAATATCATAAGGATACCATCTTGCTTTGTTTTTAAAATATTTTCTAAACAGTCTAACATCTCCTCTATTGGCTGTAATGATATAATCAAGTCTTTTTATTACCGCTTTTCGGATCTCCTTATAAAAAGAGGTATTCATTCTTTTAAGCAAAGGTTTAATTTTACCATCCAATTTACTCAATAATTCTGATGTATGTTGATCATATAATTTTAATGGAAGGTATTCGTATAAGTCTGCACCCCAAATTACCCACAGTATTTTTACTTTTCTCCTGAATCCTAATAAAATTCCAGATATTTCTTTTGTTAAATAATGAATAAAAATGTATTCTGTTTGTTTCATTAATTTTCTTATTGTTGTAAATTTATTAATAGTAAAGAATCTAAATAAAAAATTTTCCGTAAAAGTAAAGAATTTAATGTTCTGATACTTTTTTGGATTCACATACCTTTTCATGTTCTTGTGATTAAAGATAATGAAAAGATGTTCTTCGGTATTAAAGTTAGACTGAACTAACTCAATAAACTCTTTTGTATAAATGTTGTCCGCCATAAAATGCAGATATTTCATTTCCTAAACAACAGATTTGTCTAAATTTTTTTTTTAATTTTGTTTAATAATTTTTATAATTTTATCGATTAAAAACTTTAAAAAGCATATTAATATAAATAGTTCTCGAAATCTTCATCATAGCTATACGGAGAAAGTATTTGATTGGTATTATTGAATCAATTAGAGTTAGAATAAGTTTAACATAATCAAATAATGAAATTTTTGAATAAATTTTAGATTTTTTATAGTACTTTACCGCTCTATTAATATTTTTATTCTGAATATATGACCTTGTAATTTCTAAATAATGCCTTTTATATACTTCTTTCTGTAAGCTTATTGGCATTTCTTCAATATCTTTCTTATATTTCTTTAAAAAAAGTTTTTTGATTAAAATTAAATTTTCAGTATCAGTGCGATTCTTTCTGTTATCATCAAGATATATTTTAACTAGGGTACGATTTACAAATGCAATTTTATATTTTCGAAAAAATCGTATTAATAATTCCCAATCCTGATGTCGCGAGAATGCAGTATCAAACCCATTAAGTTCGTTTAAGATTGATCTTTTAATGAGCAAGGTGGAACCAGCAGAGATTGTACTTTCCTTTAATAGAAGTTTATTTTTTAAGTTTCCGTAACTCAAACCTAAATTTGTTGACAACAATTTGTTTTTTCCATATTCAGAATACCCGCAATATACTGCTCCCCAGGTATTATCAAGTTGTTCGAGTAATTTTATTTGTAGTTCTATTTTATTTTCTAAATACTCGTCATCATCATCTAAAAAGGCAATATATTTTGATTTTGAATAAAAAATCCCCGTATTCCGTGCTGCTGCACCGTTTAAATTTTTTCTATGTTTTAAATATATTATTTTATTATTACTTCGATACTTACTCATCAATTTTTCATTAAATTTTCTATACTTACTTTTCTCATCATTATCATCGACCACGATTATTTCAAGATTACCGATGGTCTGATTTAGTATAGAATTAATGGCTCGTTCTAATGTAGTATTCCTTTTGTATGTGGGGATAATTACACTGACAATTGTTTGACTCACGGTAAATCCTCCGCTATATATAAATATTTAAATAAACTAATAAAACTTATTTATTTTATGGACATGAAAGCTTAGATTATGGTAGAACTTATTTCTGTATTAACAAAAATATTAATTTAATTATAGACAAAGATAAAAATTTCATTTTATTTTTTTTAAGTATATTCCTCGGCACTACTCATAGAATTCCTTGTTTCCTTGTAACTTATCAACTAAAAGTTTTAAATATCAGTTTTAATTAATATTAATAAAATTAAAGCTTTTTCTATTCCTAAATAACCAGATCTTTTTTTTTATTAATAAAAACTTGTTTAAAATACTACCTAACGCGGTTCTTTTTAAAATTAGTATCTTTTTATATCCTAATATAGATAAAATGGCAACTCGATGATGACCATCTAATAAATAGTACAAACCATTTTTAATTGTAAATCTTACTGGTTCCAAGGATGGGTCGAAACCATATTTTTTAATTGATTCAATTAAATTGAAATAATGGGAAATTCTCTGTTGAATTGCTTGTTTAATCAGATCTGCATTTTTTAGTATAGTATTATGATCTATAAATAAGCTCTTTTCCCTGAATAAAGTATCAACTGCTATATAAAGGGGACCTCTAAACCAACCACCCTTTACTTTAGGAATTTTCCAAGCACTTTTATGCAAGAAAGTATCATAAAACCAATTAGAAAATAAAATGTTTGCTTTTTCTGGCTGTTTAATGTATACTTTTAAAAATTCATAAGGTGGAAAGTATTTGATATCTTTACCACCAAAACCCAGCAAATCTGAAAATTCTATATCTTTTTGGCAATTTATTTTGTTAATTTCAACCAGCTTAGGTGTAAAGGCTAATGAAACATAGATTTTATTAATAAAGCTCTTGAGTAAATGGTTTATTTGGGTTTTCATGTTTTGACATCACATCTAAGCATAGTGTATCTAGATGATTTACCCATTACTATGATATTAAATTTATCTCTTAGTAAAGTTTTAATAAACCGCATATTTGGCATAAGACTCCACCTATAGCCTTTAATCTTTCTTAAGTAGCACCTCCCCGTGATTCTCCTTAATTTAAAATTCTTCGTAATTGTCCAAGGAATATTTGGGAAAGGTGAGACCGCCATTTCAAGAAACAAAGTTTCTTTTGTCACTTTCTTTAATGCTAAAAGTGAGGAGATTAAATCAGGTACTTCAGTGACAACTGAAAAACAAAATACAATATCAAACTGCCCTAATTCACATATCTTTAATATATCTAATTTCTTAAAATCTATGTTTAAATTTTTTATCTCAGCCAAAGTTCTAGCTTGATATAATCTATCCTCTCTAATATCAGTACCTGTCACTTTTAAAGCTCCATGTTTTTTCGCTTCAAAACAATGCAATCCTGAATTACACCCCACATCCAAAACTGACTTACCGCTAAGATCCCCAAGATCCAATAACTTTAGTCTCAAAGAAGCATTAAAATTACCAGAAGTCACTATATCATCAACAATATGAATGGTTTGATACCAATTTTGAGAAAGAGCCCATTCATTAATTTTTTCTCTTGTCCATTTAGTTGTCATAGTTTAGATAATCCTCAAAAATTTTTAAAATAATCTTGAACCAGAGTCTCATGTTCTATAATAGCAATGTTTTTTAAAAATTTTTGGATTAAATATCAATGTTGTTTCTTTTTCTACAATTAAGTTTTCTAACAGGAATCTGTTAGGTGTGCTTAGAAAGGAGTTTTTTTAGTAATGAAATAATCTGAAAAGATTGGAGTAAGGTTCATTGATTTACACTGACTGACTTAAATGATATCTTACATATTACACTCAGTTTGCAAAACCCATAGTGCTATTCGATTGTCACTTTGAAGAATATTATCTTTCTCCCTAGTACTTCTAAGGGAATCCTTTAGAAAAAGAAACGATGAATAGAAAACTAAGCAAACAATTTATAGAATTCCGTACTCTGAAGAAATTTATGTAGACTAATTATAACATACAATAAATCTTCACCTATAAATCTCTTACGACATAACAAGGTTGCTGAATTTATACAAAAGTTTTTGAAATTCAAAGCTTTAGTAATTGTAACGATATAAAACGAGCCAAATAGACTGCAAATTTCATAGTATCATTTTGACTAGATTAAATTTTTTTAAAAAAGATAACTAAAGTAGAGGAGACTAGCCCAGCATAATAAAAAGAAAAAAAGTTCTATTTTTAATCGTTACTTATATTATTATCTTCCATATCAATAAATGCTGAGTTGAAAAAACGGGTTCTATTTCTGATTGGTATAAAGATCGTATTAAGGTCCATTCATTTCCTGCATGTGAAAAAGTGTCGTTTACAGAAATGATATACTGTACATTATACTCAGATCGAAAAAGAGCACGATCTTCTTGATATGTCATGTTTAATATAATTATTTTCCTCCTTAGAACCTCTAATGGGGACGTTTCCCAATAAAATGTGGCGGTTTTAGGTCTATACCAAAAAAAATTTTGATCAAACAAGCTAGACAATGAAAATGAAAATTCTGTATTCTCAAGAACATCTTTTGGGCTAAGAAGACCATACATTAAAGCCAAGCCAATACTTGGACGACCGTGAAAGGTGGGTAAAAATCCCGCTCCAGAAATTTTTAAATCCACATATGGGTCAGTTGTAAAAATCAATCCTTCAATTTCTTCATTTTGAAAATATTCAATTATTTCGATTTCTTCATCGGTTAGAGATCTTTGTTCCCATGGATAGAGACTGCTAATGAGACCAGCTCTATTAGTTTCTATATTTGTTATCGAAAAAATTAGCATCGAAATTGTTAGTATAAGAATCCAGATTCCTTTTTTCATTTTAAGAGGTTTAAAAGAAACTTTTGAAAAGATTGGAGTTTTAATTTTATTTATTACGAAAACAAACAGAAACAAGATTAAAGAAATAAATGATAATACATAAACATACCAAAGATCAATTTTAGTACCAATTTCGACTTTAATAAAGGAATACACTATTGATATAATTAGGAGTATAAATGGTAAAAACCAACTTAGTGTTTCAGAATAGGATGCAAAAAGGTCTTTAACAAATATTATGCCGTAAACTGAGAAAATAATTATTATAGGGAAAAATATTACTATTGAATAAAAGGTAGTAGAGAGTAGAAAGGAAATAGGTATAGAAAAAAGGATTATATAATACTTATGAACAAATTCCTGATTAGTATTAGGTTGAGTATTTTTTGTATCAGATTTTTTTAATAAATTAGCTTGTTTATACAGTGTTATTATAATCCCTACCGGGAAAAAAATAAAAATTACTCCTAAATTCCATAAATAAAACCAGCTAATTAATAAACCTGTCCCAAACAATGTATTTATATCAATAAAAGGGGAAAATGTTTGATTTGGATCGAGTCGTGATAAAAAATCAATACTAAATGTACTAGTTAGGCCTAATCCTACGAAAAATGCAACTGTAGTTACCGGAAGAATTAAAAATAAGGTTAGCTTTTGTAAGTTTTTAAATTTTCGGATAATTACCGTAAATATCGTAATTACTATGGGTATTAACATACCTACCCAAAGTCTGTGAGATAAGGCACCAACTATGAGGAGCAAAAACAGAAAAATCGTGGCTTTATATGGTCTAATCGAATTAGTTAATACCTTTAAATTTAAATTCAAAAGAACCATCATGATAATAGTTATGATAACTCTAGTATCAACGATCATCGTGTTTTTGTTAGTTATATAAAATGAGAATAAAATAGCAGCTACAAATATAAATCGGCTCCATTCTTCTTTAAATAGACTATTACTCAGGTTGCGAGAGCTTTTATAAATGATTAAGATGAGAATAATATTGAAGGCTAATATTGCTTCAGCTAATCCAAAGATGCCAAAAGAAACAAATTCTAGAAAGCTCATTATAAAAGCAAGAATTAATGGAACCCCTATAGCTCGATGAGAGAAGGGATAATACCCAAAATAGGAAGTTGGATGAATTAACCAAGTATTATTTGAAAATAATGCTCCCTCTCTAAGAGCATTTGCCATCCATATCACTTGAAAACTATCTGTACCATAAATACGTGGATAATGGATTAACAGAATGAAAATTGCGCATAAAATAAGCATAAAGTAGGATAAGTTAACTTTTTTCATAATCATAAAACCTTTTTTTTTGTATAATAATTTATAATTTCTCCCCATATTTTTTTCCTATTCCCCGCAGAATACGATAAAGCCGTTATTCTACCATTATTAGCGATTTGATCCCGAAAATCACTACTATTAAGAAGATCAAGGATTAATACGGTTGCATCTAATATATCTTCATTTTTGTATAAAAAACCATTAAGACCATGCTTTATACACCCCGATATTGATCCAACATCTGAGGAGATTACACAAATCTCAGTTAACATAGCTTCTATTATTGTTGCTGGTAAACCTTCATTTTTAGAAGATAATAAAAATAATTTAGATTGATTATAATAATAATTTAACTTATTGTGTGGTATTTTTCCTAAGAATTCAATAGATCCTTGAAGATTTTTTTTGTCAACCATTCTCTTAAGTGCAAAATCCATTGGACCATCTCCAATTATAGCACACTTGATATTCCTATTTCTACTAACTTTTTCAACGATTTCGATAAACAGCTCGATTCTCTTTATTTTATGCAGCCTTGATATAGTTATTATATCCCATTTTTTACTTGTTTTAAGGGGAAAGAAATCATCTATAAAACATGAGGAATATCCTGGCAATATTACATCTTTTGAAATTTCAATATTATTCAAGAATTTAGGAATTTCTGATTTTTGTGAGATCTTATTTATTAAACCTTCTATTATTAAGAAATCTGCTTCTCGAATTGCTTTTGAAGCAAATTTTGAGAAAAACTTATTTCTTGAATGTAATTCTCTATCTCCATTAATTAAAGCAAGAACACAACTTTTTGAAAAAATTTTTGATGAAAACCAAGTCATAAGTCCGTGAGGGAACATCTGGATTCCATAAATAACATCAATATTAAATCTTAATAGAATTATAATAGACAAGATGAATTTGTAAATTGTTTTTAAAATAGGATGTCGAAGTAGTTTTCTTGGAGGAGAATGAACAAAAATTTTATTATGACTATAAAATGGTCCATCCTTAATGATGTGGATTCTTTCTATGTCCTTAACTTGAATTAATGGAAAAATGTATGTTTTAGCTTTATATTCCTTATCCAATCCCATGAAAACCATTACATTCAAAATTAAAAACCTCAACAAATAAAGTGCTATTTAAAATTAAATATTTTCATGAGTATCTAACAATTAGCAATCTTATTTTATATAAATATTGTTTGAATATCAAGATTATCTCAATTTTTTGTCCTTAAGGATCTGATAAAAATAATTTCGTAATTTCTTCATAATTTTATGAGTGCTATAATTGGAGATTATATATTTTCTTGCATTGTTTCCGATGATCTCTGCTTTATCTGGATTATCAAGCACATACTTTAAATTATTTACTAATTGATCTACATTTCCAGGTTCAAATAATAAACCTGTTTCTTTATGAATAATAACTTCTGGATTCCCTACTATGCTTGTGGATATAACGGGAACTGTTGTTGCTAATGCTTCCAAAAGAGATAAAGAAAGACCTTCTTGTTCAGATGTCAAAACATACACATCGGCTATATTATAAAGCGAATTTAATTTATCATGACTTATAAATCCTAAAAAAAGAACTTTTCTTGAAATATTTAATTTTTTTGTAAGACTAATTAAATTCTCTTTTTCTGGACCATCTCCTGCAATTATTAATTGAAAATTAGTGTTATAATTTAACAACTTATGAAAACTCTTTATTAACAAATCTACTCTTTTTTCGAGTACAAGCCTTCTTACGGTTAATATTTTCTGGTATTTAGGATCAATACCTGAAAATCTGAACTCGTTATTGGTTAAAGGTTTAAATTTTTCAGTATCTACGGCATTTGGTAAAACTTTAATCCATCTTATTTTCTTAGAGTAATTATAAGCAAGTTTTTTCATATGATGAGAAACAGGCAAAAGTAGATCGATGTTTCTTAAAACATATTTTAAAAAATGGCTAAAAATTTTATTTTTAGGTAAATAAAATTCAGCACCTTGAGCTGAAACAATCACAGGTATTTTTATTATTTTTTTTATGAGTACGCCAATAAATCCTGAAGGAATGGTCCATTGACAGAAAATTATATCAATCTGGTATTTCTTAATTAGTTTTATAGCATGTAATAAATTAAAGCAGAGATAAGGGACAATCTGAAATTTTGCATTTTTATACTTTTTTAGATTTATCATAATTCCAGGAGGTTTTGCTAAAACTTGTCTATTTGGGATCCAATATGAGAATCGATGGACACTAACAGAATCAAAATTGGAAAATTTAGGTGTGTTAACGGTATGTGGAACTAAAACAACAACATTTTCTCCTTGCTTTGAAAGTTCTTGGCAATAATTCAATATCCATGGACCCCAAATATCCCCTTTAAATCTTGGAAAAGAAGAGGTTAGAATTAAAATATTCATATTGATACAATTGTTCCTAAACTAATGCTTATTTAGTTTTAAATGAAGTACCTTAAAAAAGCTTTATTAAGATTTAATCATCGTATTAAACTCTGATAAGATTTTAAAGAGATTTAATATAATAGTGAATGGGATAATCTGAATTTGTTCAAAAAAAGATAAAAATCGGGAGTTAAAATAGTGTTAAAAGGTTATAATCTTCAAGTTGGCTTTGAGATGGCACAAAAGGGCAATTCAAAGCTCAACTTTATACAGAAAATAGTTTAATACTTAACATCGTGGGATTTATCTCATTTCTAGTTAATAGAATTTTAGAGAGTAAGGTAGATATGAAAACTTAGCATATTAATGATTATTTAGTTTAAGAAAATAAATTTAGATAAATATTTTTAAAATAGTAATTGCTGCCCTGTAAAAATATACTAAGATATTGTTAAATAATCTACTTTGCCGAGTTTTTCTGGTTTGTATAGGGATTTCTTTAACATTTTTCCTACCTCTAATTGCTCGTATCAATTGCTCTTGAGTATACGTAAACTTACTTTTAATTGGGAATTGAGCAACTTCCTTGGTAAAGGCTCGAAAACCTGTCGTTGTATCATGGATATTTTTTCTCAATAATAAGCAAAATAATTTTGCGAAAAACAGATTTCCGAGTTTTCTACCGATGGTTCCGCAGTAGATACCATTTCCAAATCGAGAACCCAACACCAAATCGTTTCCATCAAGAATACTTTCAATCATCCTTGGAATATATCTAGGAGGATATTGTCCATCTCCATCTGTATGAACAATAATGTCTGCTTCTAGATTTTTACAAATTTCCATTTCTCTTTGGAAGGTTTTTGCTAAACCTAAATGAATTTTGTTAGATACTACTTTTGCTCCATTTCTAATAGCAATTTCTTTTGTGTTATCTGTACTACAATCATTGAGTACTAAAATTTGATAGTGCCAATTAGTTCTATCCATAACTAAATTTATTTCTTGAATTACTTTCGCTATTGACTTTTCTTCATTATAAGCTGGGATGGTAATAATGATTTTAAAAAGTTTTTCTCCTAAATCCAATATTTTACTTACTTTAGGAACTTCTTTTAAGATCATATTACTTCCCACTTCATAAGACTTTTTTTCTAAAATTGTTTTTTGAGATACCTTTAAAGCTAAATCTTCGAGAGTCATTTTTTGATAATAGATTGATTTTCTTTTAATTTTGCTGTAAAAGTAATGTATAGTTTTCTTTAAAAAAAACCCATTTACATCTAAGTTCAATTTTCTTAAA
>SDBT01004217.1_pt1 | contig 24505 bp, 24 predicted proteins | sample 2277101 | NCBI WGS metagenome assembly SDBT01 (sample SAMN10404973, study PRJNA504765) | marine sediment metagenome | isolation source: marine sediment core GS10_PC15, 103 cmbsf | place: Arctic Ocean: Southern Knipovich Ridge | collected 2010 | reverse complement strand
TAAGCCAAGGGTAGCTCTTTATTATTTGTTCTGAACCAATTTCAAAACGTTCCTTAATTCTCTTAATTACTATCTCTTTTGGTGCAACTCCCAAAAAGGCTTTACACTCAATAAATTTTACCTCATCCTCATTTATAGCTAAAATATCCATATCTGACCATTGAGACTGTCTTTTGCCTGTCTTTTCCTTTGGCAACCAAAAAGGAATTCTGCTCTGAGTGAGATATCCTTGGTATTCAAGCCATTTTGCAGTTAAAATCTCAATACAATTTAGTATCATTTTTCTCACCCCCTCTCAAAATCTCCTCTACCCCATAACTGGCTTAGGGGAAATTAGTCACTTTAACTTCAAAAGGATACATATAATCCGCCCGGTCTATCTCTACATCAACCATTCCAAGAACTTCTACATAGATTGGATTCGTTTTGTTTTGACGAATATCTATTGTACCGCCATCCACATAGACCGATTGTTGCCGGTGCAAAGGAAAATTAGCAACATAAACCCTTTCTGCTCTCAATAGTGGCTTAAACACCAATATCCCCAGGAATACTGCTATTAAGACTAGAACTCCTTTGGTAAACCTGTCAATTTTATAGAACGTGATCTGTTTCTCCATTATTTTTCCTCCTCCTTTCTCTTACTTCCCGGCCCGCCCTGCCTCTCAAACAACCTTTTTTACTCGTCGACCCAAGATAACGTATTTTCAGAAAAATTGCCGGCAGCCTCCATAGACTGCCCTCTTCAGTTTCTGGTTACTTACCACTTTTTTCTATAAGCAAGACCTATATATACCTCAAGATTCTTACTCCTGGCAATTTTTTCTCCCCATTCTTTTTCGGTTTTCTCCAAAGAATTCTTTTTCCCTTCGAGTTCCTCTTTCATTTCCACTAGCTGTTTTTCTCCACTTTCGGCCTCGTATAGTCCAATTTCCTTATTCTGTAATTCTTCTATGAATTGAATTTCCTCCGTATAATTGGCAATGCCCACTCTTTGCTTTTTGATTACCGCCTCCCAACCTTCAATTTCTTTTCTCAATGACTCTAATTCTTCCTCTCTTTGTTTAATCCATAATTGAGTTGTTTCTCCCTCCATTATTTTCTCACCCCCTCTCTACAGATTCGCCAGCTTCAGCCCTTCAATAACCACCTCTTTCTTGATATGAACGCAAATCATCGTTGAAGAAATATCCTTATGTCTGAGAGCCAACTGCACCTTTACTAAGTCCTGCGTAGCCTTGTAGCATAGCGTCCCAAAACCTTTACTCCTTAAAACTGCTGAAGGTCAAGGGCTGGACTGTATTTTTGCTTCTCTCTGAAGCATATCCCTCACCACGTAAGCCCGCCAGACTGGGGCCCTTTTGGGAGAGATCCCTCTTTTCTTGAGTGTCCTGGCAATATCTTCATAGGTTTTGCCTGCCTCTCTCCATTTTCTCATCAGGCGTATGCCTCTTTGCTCCTCTGCAAGAGGTTTTAGATATTTACCATTTCGCTGGTATCCATATGGGATATACCTGGAAATTATCAGCCCTTGCTTTCGCTTGACCGCTAAGGCTTCCCTGGTCCGAGTTTTTATCATTTCCCGCTCATAATCGGCAAAGTCCACCTTCAGTTTAATTTGAAAAAGCCCGTCAGGGGTACGGGTATTGAAATTCTCAGTCACACAGCAAAAGTCGATCTTTTTTTTCTTGATATGACCTCGCCACAAATCGGCAAAATCAAAGGAATTTCTGGTCAGTCGGTCCAGGCGGTAAATGATCAGGCGATCTCCTCGGTGCAAGTCCTGGAGCAATTTAATATATCCTGGCCTGTGGGCGTTGCCGGCTGAGGCAATATCCTGATAGAAAATAGGGACTTTCGGGGCGCAAAATTCTAAAATAAACTTTTTTTGAAGTTCCAGGGAAATGCTGTTTTGACCTTTCTCCAGGGTAGAAATTCTTATATAGGCTCGGGTTTTTCTGGGAGTTCTTATCATCGTTTCTCCTTATTTTTATGGGCAATTTCCTGAATGAGAAAATAGAATTTTATCTCCGCAGCGATATCGCATTTTTGACCATTGCACAGTTTATTTTTTCGCTTTTCCTTGAAACGCCTTTGTCTTACTACCTCTTAGAAGTTTTATCATCTAGTCAACTGAACCGTTACGTTCTTTTTTGTCATGATAAGCTATAATGCTATCTCCAAATAATTGTATAGCAGACATAAAAGGTCTTTGGGAGACATCATGATTTCTACTAAGAGAAATGAGCCTATGTTTGTCCTGGTTTGCAAATTAGAGTGTATGGACGTATCGGAGACCCTTCATAATAAAGTCTATCCATATATGGAATATCAAGCTTATGGAATTTAGTAATTCGTTCAGGAGGATACTCAGGAGGAAAAAATCCATCCTTATCAGGTTGGGATTTAAATAAAATATCTAATTCTGCTTGAAGTTCTTCTTTGTCCATCTTTCAACTCTCTAGAGTGAAGTAATGGCTCGCAATTCCTCCTTAATCTTTCTTGTTTTTTCCAGGATCCCTAATCGGATCAGCCGTGTTCATTCTTGTCCCTTTTTACCTTACATACTGTCTCTATTTTAGCATCGAGCACAAAAAGGTCAAAAAGAAAAGTAAGAAGAATAACTCTATGCCCTTTGTCAGAAAACAATACAAGTATTCTAGCCTTACCTTACACAATATCATTTGTGTCAGGTTAATCTCCCCACAAGTGATATTTCCCTTGATAGAAGTAGCCTAACAATTCTACCTAATTCTTATCTCATATTTTTGTATGTTTACTTCCAAAAAACCCGAACCCCAACCTATTAGCTTGCCGTCGTCAAAAACAAGAGGGGCAAGTTCATCGTCGGCAATGACTCCGTCGTCTCTTTTAACATCCGTGACGTAATAGACTATTTCGAACGTCTTCTCTCTTCCTTGTGGAATTTCGCAACGATAAGGATTGCTTATTGTCGCATTGTGTTAACTATTGTCAGGAGCAAGAACTTAGACTTGACAAAAAGCATATTTTTGCAAGGGATTTTTGTATGAAATCAATTGAGGGAGGATGGTTAGACTCTCTCGCTTTGGGAAAAGTCCTAATTCTAGGTATATAAAAGGTCATCCTGCCCTAAGAAAGTGCCTACATAAACCTCTATGAGCGCCTTTTTTCTCTCCAGGAGAGGCAAGACCTTGATTTAGGCTAATTTTTGTTCAAAAAGAGATATTTTCCTTTGTTAGTACTGAATCTCCACATCTGTAACTTCTACGTTGTCTTTGACATCCCAGTGGCCACTAGGAATTTCCACTTCAATATTGAAGTGTTCTGTCCCAAATGCTCCCAGTTCAAATGTCTCTTTGGCACTTGCGAGGAAATCCCATGTGAATCCGTCATAAACATACCCAATTATTTCTCCTCGACAGGGCTCACTGGCACTACTCCAAATTTGTGTGTCAATTGCAACGAGAGTCTCGCTCAAATGCGACACCATATATGTAATTGCTGTCACAGGACAGGGTGTAGTAGCCTAGAATCTTTCTGAACAAGCTCTCTCTCCATTTCTTTCCGCGATAACGAAGTATTTATATTCTCTCATAGGCTGTAGGTTGCAGTCCTCATAGTTCGTAGTGTTGGCAGGAACATTTGTTAAGAACTGGTTATTTCCTGGACCTAATCCGAAGTCGCTATCAATACGGAAATGGTCTTCGTCATCTGGATTGTCCTGCCAGGTGAGATTGATTTGCTTGTAGCTTACTGCTTCTGCCATCACATTGCTAGGTGCCTCAAGCGGTTCGGCGGGTGTGTGGACACACAATGCGTTGGAGAATCCTGATTCTCCTATATTATTATAAGCAGCCATCTTATAGGAATAGGCTGTCTCTGGGCTCAAACCAGTGTTATTGTATGAAGTAGCATTGGCTTCCATAGTTGCGATTATACTATAATCGTCTGTGGTTTTTCTGTATACATAGAAACCCGTTTCATTAGAGGAATTATCCTGCCAGGTTAGGTTTATTTCTGAGGAAGAAACTGCTTGACCAACGAGGTTAGAGGGTGAAGACGGAGCAGTTGGTTCTCCAGGTGTTATGACAGTTGCCTCGTAAGGTGATTCTGATTCCCCACTCTCGTTCCAAGCAGTCACTCTATACGAATAAGTTGTTCCTGGACTCACTCCAGTGTCATAAGCACCATTAGAATTAGCTCCTACATATCCTGTTTGCGAATAGTCAGAGTTAGTAAGATTACCTGACACAGCAGAGCTGGTTACACTTTTTCTATAAAGATAGAATCGTTCTTCATTGCTAGAATTGTCCTGCCAAGACAGTTCTACTTGGGTAGAAGAATTTGCAGTGACAGTCAGGTTAGAGGGAGCACTAGGAACTGGTTCGGGAGCTACGTTACCGCCAAAACATCCGTTTAATAGTGGAAATGTGGCAAGGAGAACGAACAAAACCCACTTTTTTTCTTCAACCGCATTCTTATTACCTCCTTTTATTCTAGTATTATTCTGCCCACAATTAACTTAATTAAATCCTCTTGATACCCTAGGTCTATACTTCACATTGGCCTGCCACAGTGGTTGCATGAGCGTCTATGAGGCTCTTTTTTCAAAGAAAACATACCTCTTTCCACCTGCATAAGGTGCAATTACTACCCAATAGAATAACCTTTGTGCCAGGTTAATAGTGACCTGCCCCCATTAATAGTATGACTTGTTAAGTTAGAGTCAATGGAATAATAACCTCAGGAGCAGGTGCTCTGTAATCAAGAGCACTGTGGGGTCTTACCTGGTTGTATTCCTTCCGCCATTCTTCAATGAGTATCTTGGCTTCTGTTAGTGTGGTGAATATCTCCCGATCAAGAAGCTCATCTCTTAGTTTCCCATTAAAAGACTCTATATATCCATTCTCCCAGGGACTCCCTGGCTCGATAAATAGTGTATTGATTCCCAGATTATTCAACCATCTTCGCACAGCCTTTGCAGTGAATTCTGAGCCATTGTCAGATGAGAATATGTTGAGGAGTACCCCTGAATATGAACAGATAGAATAGTTGTTCGATAACATCTTGAGAAGTAATTCGTCGCTGAGTAAGAATCACCAGGCACTCTCTGGTGTATTCATCGATGACGGTGAGTATTCTGAATGCCCTTCCCTCAGCTGTCCTTTCCACAATAAAATCATAGCTCCACACATGGTCCTTGTATTCGAGATCTTGAGCCTGATGCAGGATCCATCATTTAACCAGAGGCGTCCTCGCTTTGGTTGTTTCTTTGGCACTTTGAGTCCTTCCTTCCTCCAGATACGCTCTACCCTCTTGTGGTTCACTTTCCAACCTTCCTGGTTCAGCAGGACGGTTGTTCTTCGATATCCATACCTACCATATTGTGTTGGGGAGTTCAATAATGCGAGCTACTAATTTCTCCTCGTCACCTTTGATATGTGACTATGTCGCTGTGTAGTCCTAGCTTGGCCTAGAACCTGACATGCCCGTCTCTCAGAGACATTTAGAAACGCACAGACTTTGGATACCATCTTACGTCTCTTTGACGAGCTTAAGAGTTTCCCCGGGATGCTTCCTTTAGGATGTCATTGTCCAGCGAAAGATCTGCTACGAGCCTCTTAAGCCGAGTATTCTCCTTCTCAAGCTCTTTGAGTCGCTTGACCTCATCAATCCTCATACCACCGTATTCTCTTCGCCAGCGGTAATAGGTCATATCGGTCACCCCTATCTTCCTGGCAGCTTCACCTATCGTTGAGCCCTGACTGAGGAGAATCTCTACTTCCCTGAGTTTGTTGATTATTTTCTCTGGCGTATAACTTCTTCTAGCCATTTCAATCCCCCTTTTTTCGATCCCTATTCTAACATAATAACTGGACCGATTGTAGGGGGGCAGGTCACTGAGATATCAGGCAGGTTAGTCAGTGGTTTTTGACCAAGGGAATATCTAGCACGTGATGAAAATTTGATCGAGATTAGTATTTAAAGAATGACTTTAGCCAACATTATTCAACTTGCCGAATTTATATGAAAAAAACAATAATAGAAAAGCAGTAGCTGCAATTAAGGCAAAAAAGTAGAACGCCAAATTCATAGATTTTGTGGCAAGATAGCCAGCAATTAGAGGAGAGATACCACCTATTCCATATTTGATCATAAAATTCATTCCAAAAGCGGTCCCTCTCCGTCCAGGCGAAGAAATGTTTCCGATTATTACATTTAAGGCAGGCTGTGTCATAAAAAACAGAAAACCAAGAGCCACTACTAATAATATTGCCAAAAGAGGTCCGCTACTAAAGGGTAAAGTAAACAAAAACAGAGCAAGGGAAAAGAGCCCAAAACCAGCTAGAAGTACTATCCGCCTTCCAAATCTGTCCGATATTTCACCTCCAGATAGCTGAGCTACAGATGAGACAGCATAGCTGATTGTAGCAAGTCCACCTGCTACCAAGAGTGTTGTATGTTTTGTCTCATTGATATAAGTAACAAGAAAAGAAGAGACACCAATCCACAGTGCGCCGCTACAAATAATAACAGGAATAATCAGAAAGAATGCAGCTAGATTTGTCTTCTTTTTTGGATCGTTTTTGATGTGCACCTTTTCTTGAATTGAATTGGACTTACTTCTCGTAGCTAAATCTGGCTCCAGAATGAGTATGCCATTGATCATAGATAAAATTATTCCAAAAACTCCCCATGAGAGAAACGTATACCTCCATCCCCAAAAGCTCCCCATAGCTGTGGAAATAATAAATCCAAGAGCCATGCCTACATTTCCTCCCAGACCCTGGATTCCCATATATCTTCCCTTTTGTTTCTGGGGAAGCAGGGAAATCAAAGAATAGCCAACTGGATGATAAAGGGAAGCTCCTATTCCCAGTATTATAAAAGAAACCGTTGCCGATAATAGACCTTGAGACAGACTTATAAGGATTGAGCCAATTCCACAGATACTCATAGACAGCACAATCATTTTCTTTTTGGAAAATCTGTCGGCTAATATTCCGACCGGAAAAGAGCCCCATCCATATACCATGAATACAATCGAGGACAACAAACCTAACGTAAAATAGCCTCCCAGCTCTTCTTTCATTAAAGGAAGGAGTGCGGGTAGGACGACTAGATAGCTGTGCATTGCTCCGTGCGAGGCCACAACGGCAGCTAGACTCCGAGTTTCTTTTCTCAATATTTTATTGCTCCGTTTAGGTAAGATTCACTGTCCTTATTATTCATTATATTCTACATTGATATCGTGTTGACAAGAAAATTGTCCCGCGGAGAAACTGAGAGCATCTTCAACTGCAAAAATTCTCTTGCTTAAAATAGATAGGAATTATACCTTTGGCAAACTCGAATAATACCTTGTAATATATATAGGCTTTATCAAGGAGGTGGTCAAGTGAATCTACTAAAAGCAGAAAAAATATGGAAGAGACACAAGAAGAAAACAAGAGGTTAGAATTTTCCGAAAAGTTTGCCTTCCCTGACTCTCAACCCTATCAAACATCTCTTAATATTGCTTGGCTCCCTTCATTGCACGACTTCCGGAACTTTTTTCCAGACAACGACATCAGAGATATCATTCAAGAATACTCCTCAATTATAGTCTAAGACCGCTATTCGCTAATCCATCCACCCTTAAACACAGTTAATCCTGCACCTGCAATGTGTCCGCTGAGCACATTATTCACTGTGGTGACCTGCCCCCATTAATAGTACCACTTGTTAAGTTGGAGTCAACGGTGATGGTCTCGGGAGCAGGTGGTCTGTAATTAAGGGCACTGTGCGGTCTTACCTGGTTGTACTCTTTTCGCCATTCTTCAATGAGTATCTTCGCTTCAATTAGTGTGGTAAATATCTCCCGATTAAGAAGCTCATCTCTTAGTTTTCCATTGAATGAGTCTATGTACCCATTTTCCCGAGGGCTCCCTGGCTCAATGAAGAGTGTTGTGACTTCTAGATCATTCAACCATCTGCGCACAGCCTTTGCGGTGAATTCCGGGCCATTATCAGATGAGAATATGTTCTGGGACGCCCCTAAATATAAACAGATAGAATAGTTGTTCGATAACATCTTGAGAAGTGATCCGCCTCTGAGTGAGAATCGTAAGACACTCCCTGGTATATTTATCGATGATCGTGAGTATCCTGAACGCTCTTTCATCTTCCGTCCTTGGCATCATGAGATCATAGCTCCACACATGGTCCTTATATTGAGACCTTAAGCCTGATGCAGGATCCATCATTTAACCGGAGCCTACCCCGTTTTGGTTGTTTCTTGGGCACTTTGAGGCCTTCTCTTTTCCAGATTCTTTCCACATCTCTTGTGATTTACTTTCCAGCCTTCCTGTTTGAGTAGTGCTGTTATCCTGTGATATCCATATCTACCATATCGCGTTGCCAGTTCAATAATACGGGCTACGAGTCTTTCCTCGTCGCTCTTGATATGTGAACTATGTCTCTGTGTCGTCCTCGCCTGACCTAGAACCCGACATGCCCGTCTTTCAGAGACTCTAAGAGTCCGTTAAGATAGTATCCACCATCTTACGTCTCTTTAACAGGCTTAGGAGTTTACCCGGGATGCCTCCTTTAGAATGTCATTATCCAGAGAAAGATCTGCTACTATCCTCTTGAGTCGGGTATTCTCCTTGTCAAGTTCTTTGACCCGTTTGACCTGCTCAATCCTCATGCCACCGTATCCTCTTCGCCAGCGGTAATAAGTCTGCTCTGTTACTCCTATCTTCCTGGCAGCTTCACCTATCGTTGACCCCTGACTGAGGAGAATCTCTACTTCGCTCAACTTGTTGATGATTCTCTCTGGCGTGTAGCTTCTTTTGATCATTTCAATCCCCCTTTTTCGATCCCTATTCTAACGCAATAACTGGACCGATTCTAGGGGGGGCAGGTCATCAGGTGGTTGAGTTTCGGATTGTTCCCGATAAAAAGCTGGTACAGCGAAAGTGAAAGCTTGGCATAAAGAGATTTTCGCTGATGCGTATCAGTTGATCGACAGATAGCGTAATTCTATTAAGTTAATGTCGTTGCAAAACGATAATGTCATAGTATTGCAAAGTGAAAATATCACCCCTGCCTAGAATTTGATATACTATCCTCTCAATAATTGGTGATTGGGAGGTGAAAATGGAGAGGTGGTAATTGAGTGCGCAAGAGCTGGCAAGATATGGCATTATTGAAAACACCATAGAAGGATATCTCAATGTAGCCGAAGCTCGAGAACAGTTTCATCTTGCTAGAAGACAAGTATTTAGACTTAAGAGAAAATCAAAAGGGAAAGGAATAGAGGGCCTCATTCATGGAAAGGGAGGAAGAGCCTCACCCCGGCGAACAAAAGAGCGCCTAAGAGATATGATTGGTTATTTTTAGCGGGGAAAATATGATGGCTTTAACATCTCTCACTTTACCAAAATGCTTACAGAAAGAGAAGGAATCTTTATCTCTCGGGAGACAGTAAGAGGTATTCTTCTTGAAAAAGGCTCATATAAAAAGAAAAAGAGATGCCCTAAGCATAGATCTTTCAGAGAGACTATGCCTAAAGAAGGCATGATGCTGCAATTCGATACCTCTGATCATGACTGGCTGGAGGCAAGAGGCCCCAAGATCAAACTCATGGGAGGAATAGATGATGCTTCCAAAGATGTCCCTCACGTACAGTTTGCTTATCAGGATAGTGTTGAGGAAAATATGGCTGTCTTAGAGAGAATCATCAAAAGGAAAGGTATTCCTTTATCCCTTTATGTAGACAAAGACTCTAAATTCATCACCACTCGCCATGGGGGCCTCTATGTAAATATAAAAAAGGTTGAGGAAAAGACTTGAGATGCAAAGAGCCTGGAAAGAGCTGGGGACAATGTTATCTTTGCTGAAAGTCCCCAGGCAAATGAGTATCTCTGTACCGTGTTTTTACCCAAATATAACAAGAAGTTCACCAGAAAGCCCAAAGTAAAAGAGTCAGCCTATAGAATGATCGCGGAAGGAATGGATCTTGATCAGATTCTTTGTACAAAAGAAGAAAGACATGTTGAGGGAGACAATATGATAAGCTATGAGGCAAGAAGATACCAAATCCTTCCCACAGAGACAAGATTAGGCTTTGCCAAAGCAAAGGTAGAGGTGCAGAGGCACCTGGACGGAACTATTCATATCTTCTACAAGGGGCAGGAACTTCCATCTAAGCCTATTGTCCCTGTAGAACATCAACAATACGTTCCTTCTCAAAAGCAAGCTTTACTGGTTGGGGTATGACATTTTTATTTTGCAGAAAGGGTGACATAATTACTTCGGATTGACAAATTCTGTTAAGTTAATTGACAGCATTTTAGAATTTAGCTAAGAAACAAGGAGTAACAACGTAACAACTTATGGAACAGGTGTTGTAGCACTTAATCACAGTTTAGCACGACGCAAGCTTCCTATGAATTCAATATTGATAAACCACACCATCTAAGGGGTCGTTTTTTCAAATGCAAACCACCTTGCGGGGCTAAATAGTCCCTAGATTCCCATGTCATGTGCAAGCACACCAGCTCCAATAATACCTGCGTCAACTCCTAGTAGAGCAGGTACAATCATAACCTTTTGCAGGACAGGAAAAAGAGTATTTGTCCTTACCATGTCCTCAAGTGGCTTAAGGAACAAATCAGTGGCCTGACCAATCCCTCCACCAATAATGATGAGTTCAGGATCCAAGAAATTGACTATATTTGTTAAAACGAGTCCTGTATTTCTAATGAATTGTTCAATGATATTGATCGCAAGATGATCACCTGTCCTTGCTGCTTCAAATACCATCTCTGCCGTTACTTTCTGTAGATCATCCAAAGCCATCGTATTTATCCGAGTTTTGATACCCTCTTTTATAGCTCTTTTGGCTTTGACCTCTACAGCAGGTCCAGCAATTATGCTCTCCACACAACCCCTATTACCACAACTGCAGCTTGAACCGTGTCGATCTATTGAAGTGTGACCAAGCTCACCTGCGCCTCCACTGGCACCACAATATAGTTTTCCATTTATTACAATTGCTGCTGCCACCCCTGTTCCAATTGTAATGTAGACAAAGTTATCGCATCCAACTCCCGCGCCTCGGTATTTTTCTCCGTATGCCGCAGTGCGTACGTCATTGTCAACAACAATAGGAACGTTAAATATCTTCTCAAGTATACATTTCAAGGGGATTCTGCTTTGCCACTTGAGGCTGACGGGGGATAGAACGGTTCCCTCTTTTATATCAACCCGGCCAGGAATCCCTATCCCTATACCCACTACGCTCGATAGCGCCATGTTGGACTCATTGAGAACCTCATAAACTGTATCAACTATACCTTCAACCACTGCATCCACACTAGCTTTTTTGGTAGGATTTTCTCTCTTCCCGGCCAGATTCATTTGTGAATTTACCACCCCCACAGCGGTCTTGGTGCCACCAACATCAACCCCTATAGTAAACGGCCCGTTCGACTTTAATTCTAACAGTGGTTTCAATTGGCTACCCGCTCCATTATTACTTCGTGTATACCAGTTTGGTCAGCCCAACCTTTTTTTGTAATAAGTACGTACCCAATATAAAGCTACTTCCTAAGGAAGGTATTTCTCTGTTGCTCAAAGTCAATCCACAATTTTGTGATTCCAATACAACATCAGCTTGAATCCAGATTATGATAGCTATGATTGCATAATGAGATGTGTAAACAAATTGGTGTTTTCGATTAGGTTCTTCGTAATACTTCCCCTACAGCGGTATCAGACATACTTCCTTTTGTCATGACTATTTTTCCATTTATCAAAAGATGTTCGATCCCTTCCGGATATCTTGTTGGATCAACGAAGGTTCCCTTATCAATAATGGTACTTGCATCGAATATAGTAATATCCGCCCACATGCCCTTTTTTAACAGTCCCCTGGCCTTTAGTCCAATCTTTTGTGCAGGCATAGAAGTCATTTTTCTTATCGCCTCTTCCAATTGTAATGTCTTTGTGTCCCTTACATATCTTCCCAGCACTCTTGGGAAAGTAGACCAATGTTTAGGGGTAGGTTTTCCGCGTCTCACAATTCCTTTTCCAAAATAGCCTGGAAGAGTTGGAGCCCCTCCATCTGATCCTATCATCGTTCCAGGGTATCTCATAAAGGTCTGGACATCTTCTTCACTCATAAGATAGACTATTATGGGTACTTCTCCCTTCTCATCTATAAGAAAATCAAATACTACATCGAGAGGATTGTCTACATTTCTTAATTCTGTAATTTCGGCAACGCTCATCCCTTCATAGGATTTGTTCTTTTCACTTTCTATGCCTATAATTATGATATTCTCCCAACCAGCGGTGTTTACCAGATTGGCCTCTCCAGGTAGATTTATCACTTCTTTCTTCACTTTATTTCGAAACGCATTATCTTTAAGATTCTCCAACAGTTGCGGCATTCCTCCATTGAATGTCCAGGCAGGAAGCATGTGGCTCAGCCATAAGCAGTACATCCCCTGTGCTCTATAGGGATATTGATCGCAGGTAACATCAACCCCTCTCGCCCTCGCTCCCCTTATCATTTCCAGTGCCTCTTCAGCCCTACCCCAATTGTTCCGACCCTTAGTCTTAATGTGCGAAATCTCAACGGGTATCTCTGCCTCTTGTCCTATTCTTATCGCTTCCTGTATGGCTGTCATTACTGAATCCTGTTCTCCCCTAATGTGAGAACAATGAATCCCTCCGTATTTTTGTACAGTTCTACACAATTCTACTATCTCCTCCATATCTGCGAAAGAACTGGGAGGATAAACCAATCCAGTGGATAGCCCAAATGCACCTTGTTCCATTGCTTCACTAATCAGTCTCTTCATTTCCGTAAGTTCTTTCTTTGTAGGAGGACGATTTTCAAAACCAATCACCGCGAGTCTAATGCTAGCATGTCCAACCAGAGTCGCCCGATTAATGAAACTTCCCCGTTCAGTAATTCGATTGAAATACTCACTCAAAGTCGACCAATCCAGATTCACTCCAAATTGTCTGTAGAATTTACCGATGTCTTCCCTGGACCTTGCCTTACATACCATAACTCCCGCTTTCTCCAATATCGTTGGGCTAGGGTTTTCAATGGTCGTCCATACCGGATCCATCATGAGATCCCGTATAGGCGCTGCAGATTTTGCGCAGTTGCCCACAAGAACCGTCGTGACACCCTGGCGAATCTCGCTTGACATTTGGTTCGCATCCATCAAAGGCTCAAAATCAGAATGATTGTGGATATCTATAAAACCAGGAGAAACTGTCAATCCCTTCGCATCAATGATTTCTTGTCCCTTTGCGGAACCCAAGTCTCCTATTTCGGTTATTTTTCCATTTTCTATTCCTATGTCTCCCTTAAACCCCGGATCCCCGGTTCCATCAACTATCTGGCCGTTTTTGATGATTACTTCAAACATAAGAACCTCCTACGGAAAGATTTGTTTTGGGCGAGAAGCCACCCTATCTACTTAACAAGAACGAGATGTGCTCTTGAACAATTTTGTTCTTTTGTTCCTGTGATACCCGAATGCGAAGATATCATGGCGAAATGGTGAACTTTAACTGGGGAAATAAGTCACGCTAAACACAGTAGTTTAGTTGCGCCCGATAACTAGGGGTACTAAGGAAATTCCAACTCACTAGCAAAGAAACAGCCCATAATTGGGATACGTTTAGCATATACATACACAAAGGAAAATGTAGTATTTTGCAGAAACTGAAATGTTTCAGACCTTATGGGACTCAGAAAAAGAATAATTTGTTATGACTTTAACTTGAAGTCTCCTTAAAAATAAATATAGTAAGATAAGGAGGAGGTTTCAAGTGAGTGTAAAGAATAAACTATCTGCACAAGAGCAGCTGCGCATTTTCCTCGAAGGTCTTAAGGATAATGTAAAAATTGCAGAGATCTGTCGCAGACTTTTATGGGCAGACAAGAGCAAGAAGAAATTCTATCAAGACTGAGCAAGACTCATGCTACAATCATTCTGAGTTTTTGCTATTCTGGCTTTGTGTTTCATGGATCAGATAGGCTTCCTAAAAGACTAACAATGTGTACCGCCTCACTAATAATTAGACTCGGAACGCAAAACTCGCATTTGAACAATAGCCAAACCAAGAACAATCGCCAATAACAAGAAGGTGAGAGCCGAACCCATTCCAAGTCTATGTTTAACAAAAGCTTCCAAATAGATTTTGACCATCAGGGTTGTGGTCGCCGTTCCTGGCCCCCCTTGCGTCAATCCCCAAATAAGCGCAAACGTCTTAAAAGCTGCAATAGTCACCATGATCACTACGAAAAGTAAAATGGGTTTAAGCAACGGAAGGGTTATATATCTGAGGACGTTCCATCCATTTGCTCCATCAATTTTTGCCGCCTCATGGTACTCTTCGGGAATGTTTCGAAGACCGGCCAACAATATGATCATGTTCCAGCCTGTTGCGTGCCAAATCGATGTCATTAAGACCGACGGCAATGCCAAGGAGAAACTATTCAACCACGGCACTTTTTCAAACCCCAGCAGACTTAAGTAGTAGTTTATCACACCGTATTCAAAAGAATATATGTAGCGCCATACTAGGCCCATGGCTAATAGTGGAGTTATGGAAGGAAGGAGAATCATGATCTTGAAAAGACTTTCCCCCTTGACCCGCCATCTTAGATCGAGAAGAATTGCAATAAACAAGGGCAGCAAGACGATCAATGGAACATATGCAATAACATAAAGGAAGGTTACTTTGATCGCTTCAACGACAGTCCGATCTACCGCCAGTTCAAGGTAGTTCATAAGGCCCACATATTTCCCTCCTCCTATTAATTGCCATTGATTCAAACTAACCCAACCGGCAAAAAAGATAGAATAGAACATGAAAAAAGCAAAACAAACTAAAGCAGGAGCTATAAATAAGAGGGGAGCTAACTTCTTTCTGGTTCGCCATCCCAGCATCTCCGCCCTCGCGCCTTTTCTCATTATACAACCCTCCATGTCGGTGATATTCTTGATCAAGATATTTATCTGCCGCTTTGAATCTTTTCACAGCTTGTTGCTCATCAAACCCCTAGGTAAATGGTTCCATCAAAGAGTAGATAATGGCTGTTGCCACTTCCCTCTTTCCTTTGTGGCTACTAGCTATTGTATCGTTGAATTTACGAAACTCTTGGAGTGTCACGGCCGATCTCCCGTGCACTTCCGACAAGTAAGCGGAACCCAGGATTTCCATGACCGATACCCCTACTGCTTCATTCAGGATAGAAGAACTCTTTTCTCTCACGCAAGACACAAAATTTCTTATCTCTTTTTCGATAGGATCTATCTCCGAAACAGTTTGCGGCACCCTTATTAGTTTCTTGTTTCCGCCCGCATATCTAACCTTTATATGGTCTTGCCCCTCCGCGTCACAACATCCGACAAGTTCCCCGTCGCTTCCTTCAATTCTGATATAACCACCAACATCAGATCCTGAATCCCCCAACTCAGGTCCTGACCAGGTAGCCTCAATTATTAGAGTGATCCAACTACCACTCACCGGATCTCTGAACATAACCTTGAAATGAGCATCGTCTTCTACGCGGATTTTTTGAAGCCGATTACCGATCAATCGATGTCGTTGTTTAGTCGAGATTCTAATCGACTGGACCTCCATTGGCTCTTTGTCAAATCCAATAAGGTACCACAAAGAAGTCACTGCATGAGTTCCATAGTCCATTAAACATCCACCTCCACTAATCACTGGATTCCAGAACCACCCTCTTCTTGGTCCTTGAGAACCGCGGCAAATCCAGCAACACTGTACGTCGCCTATTACTCCGCTTTCGACTAGATTTTTGATTAGTTGATAGCGTGGCAGGAAGATATTATCATCATTTAGTTGATAAATACCCTTTGATTTTCCGGCTGCCGTGACTATTGTCTTGGCTTCCCAAAAAGTTCTGGCCATAGGTTTTTCTGACATTACATTAGTGTCTTGCTCAAGTCCCATCACACTATAGGGAGTATGCCACTTGACAGGAGTGCAAATATCAACGATATCCACACGGTTAATAAGTTCTCGCGCATCGGAGCAACACTCGGCAGTTTCCAGCTTCGCCTCATAAGTATCCACCAAATCATCATGGAAGTTATCAACCTCATCCTGTTTTGGAATATTATTGCCTACTCTCTTTATCTTCTCCTTCAAGAGGGAAATGTATCTCTGTTTCGTTCGCTCAGACTGATTCTGATCCACATCGTAAAAAGCTATCAGTTGCGTATCCTCTGAGTCTATCCATGCATACAAATGAGCCTTATTGAAGATAGTCCCACATCCAATAACTCCTGCTTTAAGTATTCCTTTTTTATCCATTCTACTCCTTTCCTTCGTCATAATTGTGCTTCTCTCTAAAACATAGTCTCTAACCTTTCAAGCCGGACAGCACAATACCCTTCAGGACATATCTTTGCAGAACAAAAAACAGGATTATAGTTGGCACACAAGCCATTGTAACACCAGCCAACAGGTGGTGCCAATTGACATAGGCGGGATCACCTATAAAGGTTGTGAGTTTAACCTGCAGGGTGTATTTTTCTGGACGAAGCATAACAACCAATGGCCACAAAACCTCATTCCATCGCCACAAAAATGTAAATAGCCCAAGAATGATCAAAACAGATCTAGACAAAGGAACCACGACTTTCCACAAAAGTAACACTTCGGAAGAACCATCAATTCTTGCAGCATCCAGATAGCTATCAGGGATTGTCATAAAATTCTGTCTCAACAAGAAAATGCCAAATCCTTGAGCAATTCTTGGCAAAATGAGACCGTGGTAAGTACCAAGCCATCCTAATCTTCTAAGAATCATGTAAAGAGGTATCATGGTGACTTCAATAGGAAAAACCACCGTTGCAATAACCAGCAGAAAGAGAATGTTTTTACCAAAGAAGTTGTACTTAGCAAAACCAAAAGCAGCAAGGGAACTCACAATAAGGACCAAGAATGTTGTCGATCCTGCATAAATGAATGAGTTGAGCATCGCACGCCATAAACCAGCGGTCTTTGCAGCCACAACAAAGTTTTCAAACCTCCATTTTCCCGGCAATAGATGGAAAGGCCAATTCGATAATTCCCTAAGAGACTTAAATGAACCCAGGACCATCCACAGGAACGGAAAGACCATTGCTAGGCTTAAGCTAATTAAAATAAAATATACCAAAACTTTCACAAACGTCATTGAAGTTTCCGGACTAACATGTACGACTGCTGTCTTCATCTAATTTCCCCTACTTACCCTATCTTCTTTTTATGCTCTACTTACGTTACTTCTCTTACATCAAAACCACAGGCCGACTATCTGCGCTTCTGCCGCTTCCTCTTCAATCTCCGTTATTTGAAAACTCTCTATTGAGTGAAACTCCTTCTGCAAAAACATATATCCATACTGCGTGGTGCTGTTTTCGTTGAGAAAACTTATCTTCTTAGTACCATATGATAATTATTGCTACCATTCTAGTACTACACCTAGAGCCTTCGAGCGATCCTCTAGAAGATCATTATAAGCCTCCGGAGCCTTTTTGTAGGACATACGATGGGTGATCAGACTTCCCACATCTAGGTCCCCCCGGGCAACAAGATCAAAGAACAATTCGGTATGGCGGGCTTTGGTCCAAGGATTATCGGGGGTAGAGAAGAGTGGGTGCGAGTTAGCATGCGCACCTACTATCGTAAAACTAGGGCGATTGCATAAATCATGAAAGTCAAAATTAGTAAACCCTCTGGGACTGCTTAGGACCACAAATCGTCCTTGTTCTCGCAAAACACAAAATTCGTCAGGAATAATATCGGCACTTCCGGTCACTTCAAATACGACATCCGCCATTCTGCCACGGGTAGCTCCGTCCACCCTAGATACCACGTCTTCTCTTTGAGCATTGATACCTATAACACCAGACTTGGAAGGAAGTTTGCCTAAACGAAACTCTGCCAAATCAACCCCTATTACAGGTCTCATGCCAGCTAACCAACAAAGGCGAGTAGCAAATTGACCCAAAATACCTAGGCCATAGATAACTGCTGCCTCCCCCCACTCAATTCTTGCTCTCCGTAATCCATTCATGACAGTCCGACAAAGCAGGAAAAAAGTAGCATCTTCCTTAGAAACTGACTGACTGACCGCCACCACATGCTCTACGGAGCTGACCACAAAAGTTGCGTGATAGCTCTGACTGACCACCTGCCTACCGATCCAAGCACGATCGGCATTATCGCCGACCGCAATAACTTCTCCAACGTTGCTACATCCTTTAATAGATGGAAATTTTGCCAATCTCGACCAGACTGAGTTTCGAGGATACTCACCGCTCAATATCGTGAGGTCTGTACCAGTACTAATTAGCGTATACTCCGTTTTTATTAATAGCTCATTTTGCCGAGGTGAAGGAATCTCTATTTCTTCAAGAATAACCTTTCGTGGTTCAACAAATACCACCGCTTCGTTTTTTGACATAGTCTTATCTCCTGAAACAGTTTATTTTGCAAAAAAACCTGAAGAGAAGGAATCCACTTCTTAAAAGCCGTCTTTTTCTTCACAAGTCGTTCAATCCCGCTCCTCAATCACCTCGGTATTTCTTCTACCTTTTTGTTCCCTCTTTGAGGGCAAAATTATGCCCAAAGCAATCGGAGGTAATTATGCATAGGGATTCTGTTATTCTCCTTTGGTGGTGCCACATTTCTATACTGTTCTATGTTATCTTTGCATACAAAGGAGCAATAATACTTCTCTGTCAAACACTGTTTCAGACAACCGTCCACGTATTGCCCATAGGGGTGCTCTACGTTTCCAAAAAAAAATATCAACGATCAGCTTATTTCTCGACCTTGAGACGGTCAATGAAAGTAAATTACGTGACTATTCGAACCTAGTAAATAAATCCATTGCCCGTCCAGTTTCGGCGGACTCCACCGCCTTTACCATTATTTCAACTACATGTCGCGCATGTTCTGCGCTGATTAAGGGCTGTGTGTCTTCAATTATACATTCAACAAAATGTCTTACACCATCCCCCAAGTTCATTGGTGCTAAGGGAAAAGATCTCCTTGGTGGTACCGGACAAGGATTAACCCACCCGCGTAACCCAAATTCTTTTCTTTCTATGTAAGCCTCTATGGGAGGAATCTCCTTCTGTTTATGGTTGGCCAAATAGATTGTCCCTTCGCTACCATAGAATTCTACTGCAGGAACCTTCTCAGCTTTTACGCAATAAGATCCATCGATGGAAGCGAACCTCGCCTCTCCAAAGTCCAAAAGGATCATTATATTATCATGTGTCGTAACATCTATTTTCTTTCCCTTAGCTATTCCTGATCTCACAACAACCTCTGGAATAGCAACTCCTGCAAAGGAAAAAACTTTTTTAGCCGGTCCCATAATGTCTGTCAACAAATGCAGTTGGTAAATTCCCATATCATAAAGAGGTCCTCCTCCCTCTTTGTAGAACCAGGTAGGATCCGTAAGAAAATTATCGAAAGAAGCCGGACCACAATGGGAACTATGAGCACGTATAAAACATACTTTTCCAATACTTCCCTTATGAATCATTTCTTTCACCCATCGATTTCTTGGTGCCAAGATTATCGGGGGTGCACAAGCAAACTTAACTTTGACTCTATTTGCCTCTTCAACCAGGATACTCGCGTCCTCTAATCTATTGGCCATAGGTTTTTCTGTGTATACATGTTTATTCGCTTTTATAGCAGATAGACTCACTTCAAAATGTTTAGGTATGCTGGTCAGATTAACAATCCCTTCTATACTGCTCTTCTCAAGCATTTGGCCGTAGTCAGAATAGTACTCTTTTGCGCCAAATTGTTCTTTTGCCTGCTTTGCCCGTTCTTCCACCGAATCACAAACAGACAATAGATCAACTTTTTGTTCCCTAACCAGAGACACTATTTCAGGCAAATAGCGGTGAATAGCGACATCACCACATCCCACTACACCAATCTTCACTCTCTCCATCTGGAATACCTCCTAGGTGAGACTGACCACGATCCACAGAAACCTTGTCTAGTCACCTTCCCAAACTTTCGACGCCTCTTCTTAACGCCCAATCCCTTTTGTAGAGTCGCTCCATATCTTGTTCAGCTGTATACAGAGATACGAAACACGTGCTAGTATCTCATTTTTTCTTTTCTTATAGATTCGTTCTTAAATTATTCGACAAATTCGAAGAATATGACAATTCTCCTCAGCCCATATAGGTTCGTGATCCATCAGTAAAGTCATAGGAAATTAGACTTCAACCTAGGAGACTCAGAAAAAACTCCTCGAAATGTTTTAGGGTGAACAACTCTGCTAAAACATCCGCTTCTGTCTTGCGAGCATTCTGTCTAAAAGGGAGTCAAAAGAACTCTTGTCTGGAAAAAAGTATGGGATAAATAATTGAATTTTGGATCTCTTGCCAGTCTCCTAAAACACTACTACTCTCAGAGAGAGGAAAACCTCTCTCTGAGAGTACCAATAACTTGCATCACACCCATCAACCTGCGAAAAAACTCATCAAAGGTTCTTTTCTACTACCTTTCCCAACTCTTCTAACGCCTCTTCTACGGATATGCGTCCATACATAGCTTCTGCTATTAACTCCTTATGTGCTTGACGCATAGCTTGATAGTTCTCGAGCTTGTAATTGATCCACACAATTCGCGGAACAAGGAGAAGTTGCTCAAGAGGAATCTTTAGAATATCCGTATACCTGTCATATTTCATCGTCTGTTTAAGGGTTACTGACGTTGGGATGAAGGTACTTGCCTGGCAAAACTTCTCTTGCTGTTCATCCGAATTCATCCATATTAGAAAATCGACCGATTCCTTGACGTGCTTGCCTTCTGAAGAGGCTATGATTGTGCAACCACCGACACCCAATCCAAAATTCGCTGGTCCCTTAACTAAGTATGTTGCGTCCCACTCGAAGTCGTCTCCTACGAGTTCATCTATCATCGGAACCTCCCAAGAGAGTATGGTAATCAGGCCAAGTCTTCCCTGTGCAAAAAGGGGAAGAGGAGAGTCCGGCATTTTGAACAACGTACTGATAGGTTCAATCTGTTCATCATACATTCTCTTTTGCCACTTTAATCCTTCGATAACCATCGCTTTATTGAGGTTTACAGTTTTTCCGTCCATCTCAACAAAACCTCCCCCAAGGCTGTATATCAGCCAAGGATTGGTATTGACCATTCTACCCGTAAAACCATACTCAGCAGGAGTAAGCTCCTTTAACCTTCTCCCCACGAGTTCGAAGTCAAAGTAACTCCAAGGATCTTCTATGCTTTTTGGCGTTTCGATTCCAGCCATCGCAAAATATTCTTTGTTATAAACATGAAACATGGATTCGGTCATCTGTGGGAAAGCATAGGGTTTAGCATCTTCAGCAGGAGGAGTTGGGTATGAAGAGAAGAATCTACCCTCCTCTGAAAACCTCTCCCAATAGCCCTCTGGCAGATATGGTGATAAATCAGCAGCAAGGCCTGCTTTGATATACCGAAGCGTAAAAGAGGGCACACATCGATATATATCCGGTGTATCACCTGCCCCCATTCGAGTTTCAAGCACGTCCCAATATTGACCCCAACCTAGTGTGTTTAAGGTAATTTTGATATCAGGATTCTCTTGCTCATATTGAACTATTTGTGCCTTGAAAGCCTCAATCTCTTTGGGACGTCCCCAAGCGTAATGCTCTATTTCCACCCCTGCAGCAAGTGAGAAAGTGGATAACAAAAATACCATCATTCCCATAGCTGAGAGAATCACTACTCCCTTCTTTGCCTGCATCGCTTATACCTCCTTTGATATTATCGACCGTAGACGAAGTTACTTTGCTCCTAAATACTTTTGACATCCTACACTATCTACCGCCATACCTTGGCACTATGCCTCCTTTCAAAGGAATTATGCTTCTGCATCCTTTGCGTTTTTGCATGTCCGAAAAACATGCCATATATATGGATTGCCTCCTATATCTGACCAGATGTATCATACAGGCTCTTCAGTTAAAAATGATATTTCGATTCATAAACACAATCGTGCTATCTCGTTAGGCCATAACGAGATAGGGAGTAAAGTGTAAGCTGCCACAACCCTTAACAAAGCCCATATCCTTGTCAACTGAACTCTTACTAACCAAACTCTAGTAGAGGCCTAATGAAAAACCAAATATCAAGAACTTCTTTGGAAGGATAGCTTCTTTTCATGCGTTACCAGAACCACAAACTATTCTTTCCAAAGCTATATGAGAAATCAATTGCTGGACTATTAGAGTATTGCACAGTGGTGTGAATAGCCCGTCAACATCAAGAGATAGCATAATAAGAGGTACCTGCACGTCTTGAAAATTAGTCTCCACTCCGCAGCCAATAAAGGCTACGCAAGCTCCAAGATATGCAGCCGAATTAGCAACGTCGACCGCTTTGTTTATTTCATCTTCTTCAGAAGCAAATAAAATAACACCTGTGGTTCGATTCACCATATAGAGCGGACCGTGTAGCATTTCCTCCATCTCTTCAGCTTGTGCGGAGATATTGCACGTCTCTATTATTTTTAGAGCTGTCTCCTTGGCGACTCCCATATTTAGCCTTGTGCTCACCACAATAATGTGCTTGATTTCTCTAAATCGTCTACCTACATCTTTAATCTTCTCGCTATTCGAATCGATAAACATCTTCAATTCTGAAGGAATCCTCGCCATTTCTCTTTCTAACTTCCCTGCCCCAGAATCTGAGAGATCATGTTTCCGCCGAGCCAGATCAAACAGCAATCCGTAAAGGGTAACGAGGCACGCCGTGTGACCCTTGGTTTTAGGACCAACCTTTTCATCAGCAGCACCCGTAGGAAATACCACATGGGCTGTGTTAGCGAGAGTACTGCTTGGATAGGCAGTCAAAGCAATAATATAGCAGTCTCTTTCCTTAGCCTTCAAAACACCTTTCGTAGTAACCTTGCTTTCACCTGAGTGTGAAATAGCTATCACAGCGCTTCCTTTGACAAAAGAGGACGTAGAGACAAACGACATGAACTCAAATGAATTCATTGCTTCTGCTGGAATTGTGAGCAAACGTTCCGAGATCTCCGCGCCAGTCAACGCCGCGTTCAAAGAAGTTCCACAGCCTATGTAGTATATTTTCGGTATTTGCTTAAATAGGAAATGCTCAACAGCCTTGATAGTTACCTTTTTCTGCATTTTCCCCAGTTTCCGTAGAAGCGAAAACTGGTCGTTAACGTGAAACAGTATTTTCTCTATATCTTCTTTACTGCGTTTATATGCCCATTTACTTCTATCCATTGTCTACTCCAGCCTCTGGCGGACAACAGTTAAGGACAGTTTCTCGATTTGTCCATACACAAGGACGATACTTTCTCAATGACTCTCTTTTAGAAGTCTGAAAAGAAAACAAATTATCTCCACCTATCGCCCGTATTGCTTATCTGCAACGGCTTTGTGAACCTTATTAAGGCTGGCTATTGCCTTCCGACCGCCCCTGGCAGCCAAACCGGCATAGAGACAATCGATAATACTAAACTGGGCTATTCGTGAAGCCGTAGCCTCACTATGAAAAGATATTTCATATGCAGCGGTGAAAAGCCGAATATCAGAATATTCGACAATTGGTGGATTGCTATAGTTGGTAATGCAAATAGTAGTTGCCCCGCACTGTTTAGCTATCTGCAGTATTCCGATAGTGTCTTTGGTTCTGCCCGAATGAGAGGCAGCTATTGCCACATCATCCTTCGTTAAGAGCGCAGCTGACATGGCTTGAGTATGGATATCTATGTCGGAAACACATATTATCCCCAATTTCATCAGTTTGTGACGAGCGTCTGCAGCTACCCACGCCGAGTCTCCCGCTCCATATAGCTCAACTTTCCGTGCTTGTTCAATGGCTCTAATTGCCTTGTCTAAAGAGGTCAAATCAAGACAATCCAGAGTATCCTTCAAAACCTTATCATTTGTCTTGAAGACCTTATCCACGATGCTCTTTAGATCATCCCCGGCGGTGACTTCTCGCCGAACTCGAGTAGTAGGAAAAGGACCTTCTTGCGCTAACGATAGCCTAAATACGTGATAGCCAGAATAACCAAGTGTTTTGCAGAATCTAACTATACTTGCTTCACTGATTTTTACCGTATTGGATAGATCAATTATTGAGGAATCTACAACCTTGGAGGGATGTTTTATAACGTACTTGGCCATCGTAGACTCTACTGGAGTCAAAGACGGCAAAATTTGTTTAATTCTGATAAGCAGTTTTTTGTGCATTTTTCGTTCCATTGTTTGAAAGAAAGTTTTCATCTTTTCATCTTGGAAGAAGAACTTCTTCTTATATTATAACATAATTATCAGCCATGTCAACCCCCCGAATTGAATCATCTAAAATCTAACCGAAGGAGTACTTGTTGAATCATTTAAAATCTAACCCAAATATGATATAATCTTCCCTGGTAAATTAAGAGACCAGGGGGAGGAGAAATGGA
>SDBT01004216.1_pt1 | contig 24507 bp, 26 predicted proteins | sample 2277101 | NCBI WGS metagenome assembly SDBT01 (sample SAMN10404973, study PRJNA504765) | marine sediment metagenome | isolation source: marine sediment core GS10_PC15, 103 cmbsf | place: Arctic Ocean: Southern Knipovich Ridge | collected 2010 | reverse complement strand
TATTGGATGACGTAGCGTCTACTGATCAGCGGTTGGCAACATCCGTGAGTACGATGCTGGCTTTTCCGTTAGGCGGCGATTCGTAGCCGTCCCATTGCTTCTCTGCGAAACAGGAGTCTTGGAATGAGAGAACTTACGATTGTCGAACTTCAGCAAAAGATGCGCTCGGGGGAGTACACCGCGCGGATCATCACTGGAATGTACCTTGAGCGTATTGAAAAGCTTGACAAACAGGGACCGACCATAAATGCCGTCATTGAGCTCAATCCCCATGCTCTAAAGATTGCCGATGCTCTCGATGCTGAGCGAGAGGCAGGAGGTGCTCGTGGCCCACTGCACGGGATTCCTGTCATGCTGAAAGATAATATCGCTACTGCTGACCAGATGATGACCGCCGCTGGCTCCCTTGCCCTTGCTGGCTCAATTGCTTCACAGGATTCTACTGTGGCCCAGAGGCTTCGTGAAGCTGGTGCCATAATCCTGGGCAAAACCAATCTCAGCGAGTGGGCTAACTTCAGGTCGACTAAGTCTACCAGTGGCTGGAGTAGCCGCGGCGGTCAAACCCTGAACCCTTATGCCCTCGATCGAAATCCTTGCGGTTCTAGCTCAGGATCGGCGGTGGCGGTAGCGGCCAATCTGTGTTCCGTGGCGATTGGCACGGAAACCGATGGGTCTATCATCTGTCCGTCACAAACAAACTCCATCGTCGGGATCAAACCTACACTGGGCCTCACGAGTCGGTCTGGAATCATTCCCATCGCTCACAGCCAGGACACGGCTGGTCCGATGGCCAGAACCGTCACCGATGCCGCAATCCTGCTCAGCGCTCTTACCGGCGTGGATCCACGAGACCCTTTGACAGAGCAGAGTCGAGGCAGGTCTTATACAGATTATACACAATTCCTGCACCCGAACGGCATGCAGGGATCCAGGATTGGCGTGGCACGCAATTTCTTCGGTTTTCACGAAAAGGTAGATCAGATAATGGAAGCGTGTATCGAAGAAATGAAGCGATTGGGGGCCGAAATCGTCGATCCGGCTAACATTGATACAGCCCAAAAGCTTAAAGATACAGAATTCGAGGTGCTCTTGTACGAATTCAAGACTGACTTGAACAACTATCTAACGGAGCTCGGTCCCGAAGTCCCCGTACACTCTCTGAAGGAGATCATTGAGTTCAACGAGCGGAATCGGGAGAAAGTAATGCCCTACTTCGGTCAAGAAATCATGCTCATGGCGGAAGAGAAAGGTCCGCTCACCAGTGAAGAATACTTGAAAGCTCTGGAAACCAACCATCGTCTCTCAAGAGCAGATGGGATAGATGCAACATTGAATGAGCACCAACTGGACGCGATTATTGCGCCCTCCGGAGGGCCAGCATGGCTGACCGATTGGGTCAACGGCGACCATCACTCCGGTGGCAGTTCGTCACCTGCCGCAGTAGCCGGCTATCCGAATATCACAGTGCCAGCCGGCTACATATTCGGACTTCCCGTCGGTATCTCGTTCTTCGGCGGGCCTTATCAGGAGCCAACGCTCATCAGACTTGCCTTCGCCTTTGAGCAGGGAACTCAGGTTCGCCGCCCGCCGCAGTTCTTGGCAAGCGCTGACCTGAGTGGGTGAGAATAGAGAAAGAGGAGATGGAGTCTATGGAAACCTATCGCAAATTCCTCAAGGCCGATCAGTGGGACGAATGGGCAGAGCTAGAGACGGATCAGAGAAAGAAGATACCGCCTCCTTCACCTCAGAAGCCCTACCCCAAAGATGCAACATTGATCGAGCTAATAGCGCCCCAAGACCTGACGGTCGGGAGAATGCCGCTGATTGAGGCAATCAATCGCCGAAAAAGCCGTAGGAAATTCACAAAAGAATCCTTGACTCGGGAAGAGCTCTCGTTTTTGCTTTGGGCAACACAGGGGGTACGTGAAGTCTACGACGGTGGCGCTGCTACCCGGCGGACCGTGCCGTCTGGCGGTTCGCGGCACCCCTTTGAAACCTACTTGCTCATAAACCGCGTGCACGGGCTCGATCCCGGACTCTATAGGTATCTGCCTTTGGCGCACAAACTGTGCTTTTTGTGGGCCGATGCTGAGTTGGCGGGAAAGGTTAACGATGCATGTCGGGGGCAGGTCTTTGTGGGCGAGGGCGCTGTTGTCTTCATTTGGACGGTTATTCCCTATCGAGCGGAATGGCGATACAGCTTCATTGCCCACAAAATAATTGCTATGGATGCTGGTCATCTCTGTCAAAACCTCTATCTCGCCAGTGAAGCAATTGGAGCTGGGACGTGCGCGATCGGAGCGTACAATCAGGATGAGATGGATACCATCGTAGGTGTGGATGGCAGGGACGAGTTCGTCATTTACGTCGCTCCGGTAGGGAAAATCAAGTAAGTGTTGATCAGTCACCTTGTTTCTTATCAGACAGGAGCCGTCCAACAGCGAATGGTGTGTCCTGTCGCGGTAAGGGCCAGGCCGCCACATAGCCTTCGGCACGAGCTCAGGCCGTGGGCATGGTAAACCAGTTGCCGGTCATGATCGCTGCCGTGATCGTGGCAGCAGTAGGCATGATAGCGTTGTCTGGCACCATCAGCGATTTCGTGGGCCGCCATCCCACTGCCAAAATGCTGGCGCTGTCCTTTCTCCTGCTCATCGGCTTCACTCTGATCGTCGAAGGTCTGCACCAGCATATCCCCAAAGGTTACATTTATTTCGCCATGAGCTTTTCGGTGCTCTTGGAGATGCTCAACCTGCGGCTGAGGAAAGCTCCCAGCGAGCCCGTGAAGCTGCATGGGCCTTATGCTGATGAGGCCGCCCAAACATGAATCCGGCCATAATTGGCCTGCTCAGATCAGACCCCAAGCGGCAGACGCTTTGTCGAAACACAAAAAAAACTTAAGAAGGAGGAGACAAAATGGAACTGAAGGGAAGCAACACCGAAAAGAACCTCATGGCTGCTTTTGCCGGTGAATCGCAGGCGAGGAATCGGTACACTTTCTTTTCCAGCAAAGCTAGAAAAGAAGGGTTCAGGCAAATCGCGGAGGTCTTCGAGGAAACAGCTAATCAGGAAAGGGAGCACGCCAAACGGCTGTTCAAATTCATGCCGGGAGGCGAGGTGGAGATTACCGGCTCTTTCCCGTCTGGTGTGATCGGGAATACCGCCGCAAATCTCAAGGCTGCTGCAAGCGGCGAAAACCACGAATGGACAGAGATGTACCCATCTTTTGCCAAAGTGGCGCGCGAAGAAGGTTTTAAAGGTATAGCTATGGCATTTGATTCCATCGCTGTTGCTGAGAAACAGCACGAGAAACGCTATCTTGCACTTGCCAAAAACATTGAAGACGCCAAGGTTTTCCGAAAGGATAAACCGGTTGTGTGGCGTTGCCTGAACTGTGGCTATTTGCACGAAGGCACGGAAGCTCTGGGCGTTTGCCCGGCTTGTGACCATCCCCAGGCACATTTCGAACTGCTTGGAGAGAATTGGTAGTTTAGAACAACTTGGCAAACGATGGCTGATTTCCTCTGTCAGTGCGGAAGGTTGCGCCTGGCGTTGGGCTGCTTGACATTCCTGATTCTTTCAGGCCCAAATCTGGCCTCGCTGAAGAGGCATCTAAAAGCAAAGCGGGGGGCCTGAATCGCCTCCCGCTTTTGCTTTTCGGACTGGGCATCGTACTGGTGGTTGACTTGGAGGGGCTTTTGCTGTATAATATCGAGCAACGAGGGATGTCCCGACGGTTTCCGCGAAAGGCCCATGTTTGGGGATGTATTGATGAGCGCGTAGATAGGTTGAGTATTCAGGGCGCGTCGTATGGACATTGAAATCATCTGTGAACGAGTACGGACCGGACACTATTTTGTTGGAAGTCATGCAGTGCAGCACGCCCTGAAAGAAGGGGTTGAACGCCGGCACATGGTCGAGGCCGTTCTCCAAGGCACGATCATCGAGGAGTATCCAGACGACCAGCGGGTGCTCATCTGTGGTCAGACGACTCTTGTGGAAAACGTGGTCGTTTACTTGCATGTCGTTCGTGAACACGCCGACCCCATATACATTGATTTCGTAGCCGTCTATATTCCAGATAACCAGCAGTGGGCAAGCCCACCATTTAGACGACGCCAACGAAAGGGAAAGTAACCGATGACAACTGAACCTGCTCCTATTTGCGGCAAACATCAAGTTTCGAAGGAATGGCGGCCCACCACTTTTGAGTACAGTGACGAGGGCATCTCAATTCGTGTACCTGACGTTTACGCCTGGGTTTGTCCCGAGAGTGGCGATGCCTCTTTCCCCCCTGAAACTGTGGATGAACTAATCACTACCGTCCGTGACTTGTTCGAAGCGGCCAAACGGGCACGAGAACGCCGGTCCGTGTTGACGCAGTACGTCGTTTTGGTCGGTCAGCCGGGAGTTAGTGCAACGCAAATCAGGGCCGCATAACACGTGCTGGTGTGTCCTGAAGCTGTCAACGGCTAGCTGGGGGAGTCCAAGCGAAGCGGGAGGTCCAAACGGCCTCCCGCTTTTGCTTTTTAGGCTGGGCATCGTAGGCAGGTGGTCCTGCGCATTGCGTTTTCTGGCTGGACATGGTATAATGGGTTTACTTACTTTCGAGGGTTCTGTATCAGTTTGGCACAAATCCCCAAATGCTTCAAGCGCGTTATGCGGAAGTCATTATGCACATACGCAACTGCCATATCTGGCGGTCACAAGGCGGGTTGAGCTTCGTGAGAGATTGGGTTGAAACTCCCTCAACCTCCAGCTTGCATGAGTGATTCCGCATACTTGGTGATGAGCGTTTCGCCAGATCGGGCATGGCTCGACCGAAATGCTAAGTCCACGCTGTAGGGAACCTGTAGAGAATTGCCTATGAATCTCAAGGATTGGCTGAGGCAACGAGAGGGGACGAGCGGGGTGCGGGGCGAATGGCCTCGAAGCCTTGATGGTATCCATGCTGCTGCAGAGATGATCTGGGAAAGACCACTCCACCGCTATTATACAGATCATTCGGTTAATCATTCAGAACGCGTTATCGAGAAACTAAGCAAGCTGGCTAAAGACCTAATGGACAGCAGCATTTCTTCAACCGAAGTGTACGTTTTGCTCGCCTCTGCCTATCTGCACGATATTGGTATGCAAGACGAGAGATTCAAGGGATGTGATCTTGATCAGATTCGCATTCATCACCATGAGTTGACGCGAAAGATAATTACTAACCGCTCCTTTGATCAAAGCAGCGAGAGAATTCCTCTGGGATTGGAGCTCGTACCCGCTGAAATCGTGCATACGATTGCATGTGTGGCTGAGGCACATCGCCAAACCAATCTGCGAGAAAATCGGTACAGAGAATTTGTCTGTGGTGATCAGAAAATCCGCCCTCGATTACTGGCAGCTTTATTACGCCTTGCTGATGAACTAGACATCGATTGCAGGCGTGTGCATATGCAACAATTGAGCTTAATGGATATTTCTGCCGAGTCAGAGTTCCATTGGTGTTTGTGCTACTACGTCAGTGGAGTGCAGATCCAAAATGGGCTCATCACGGTGTATTACCAGTTCCCTGAAGAATGCAACAACTACAGAAAAATCATTGAGCCCTTTGTAACAGGCAAGATAGAAGAAGAATTTCCTGCATTGCAGAGAATCCTTTGGGAAGGCGGATGCAAAGTAACGATGAACGACAGGTGCGAAGTGCGAGCCATTCCAGGCTTGAGATGCATGTCGTCTGACGTGCTTGAATTCGCCCTCAGAAAGCGCAAGGAAATGGCCACAAAGAAAATCGATTATCAAAGGGAAGACATAAAATACTATGACTCAATGACTAAGGCTGTGTTTATGACGCAAGTGGAGAATTCTGATGAGTGAAGAGCCCACTTTCTTTGAGTTAGCTAGTGAACTAGATAAGCTTATTCCGCTTCAAGCTCCAACTCCAGAGCAGGTGGAAGAAGCAAGGCAGTTCATTGTTGCAGATGAAGCGCTTGAGCAGTATTTCTTCAAACATCTAGCCAACATTGAGAACCCAGCCTGGTTTGGACCCTTGAGGAAGCATGGTTTTTTTGACACCCCATCTGAACCCATCGAGCACGAAGGCATAGTCTCCTATCCGCGATGGCCTGCGCTATGGTATCTCGTCGCTGTTGCTCCCAAGCTTCCTGAAGCGGTCGTCGAAGTGGCTGGGCAGATTAGCACTCCAAACCCCCTTGTCTTCCTAGACCTGGTGCGCGCGGCCCAGAGGATGCTTCCAATGCACGCTGCTCGGATGGTGCCGCTCGTCTTTTGCTGGGCGGATGAGGGGATGAGGGTTGGGGCGGATGTCGTTTCTCTTGCCATCCATCTAGTCCAAGGAGATCAATGGGAGGGTGCACTTACGCTTGTTGAGTTGATTCTGTTGCCTGAAAAGCAAGAAGTGTCCAATAGAGCTGTCGCGAAAGCAGAGAAGTATTACGTGCAAAGATTCATCGAGCAAGACCTGGCCTTCTTCCTCGAGCGGCAGCCCTTAAGAGTACTGGACATTGTGCAGGAAAACTTGGAACGAGCTCTTGAGATTGAGAACCGAGATGCCGCCACAGACGCATCCAGATGGAGATCTGCAATCGAACCCCATGAACAGAACTGGGGATTCGGTGAGATCAAAGACCTGCTTGTCGATGCATCGGTACAGGCCCTGGAATACATTATCAAGAACATGCCAGATCAAGGCAGAGCGATCGTGGAAGCATACCTGGGGCACCGCTATTCGATCTTTCGACGATTGGCTATTCATAGCATTCGGATGAATCTAACTCTCTGGCCCGATCTGGTGGAGGATCTATTTGTAGACGAGAAATACTTAGATGATAAGGAGAACTATCAGGTCTACCATGAGTACTGGATGTTGATGAACGAGGCCTACGGCTCATTGCCAGCGCCGATCCAAGATGACTTCGTCGAACGACTTCTGAAGAAACTCCCATCAGATCAAGCGAAAGATCAGCCCGGGTATCATGGTTGGCGACACTGGGTGCTCGAGCGGATGTGGGCGATCAAAGACTCCCTGCGCTCAGATGAACATCAGAATCTATTAGCGGAATTGGTTAGCGAATATGGAGAACCTGATCATCCGTCCTTCCTCTCATACACAAGTGGTGGGTTTGTTCGCCCTGTAAGCCAGAAGACATCCGAAGATCTTGTCGATATGTCTCCTGAGGAGACTCTTGCAGAACTACGGAAGGAACTGCCGTTCGAGAGCTTCGATGAACCGAGTCAGGAAGGGCTCGCGGATGAGCTGAAGACTGCGGTCATAAACGCTCCAGAACGCTTCGCCCCGATTGCCCCCGAGTTGTTTGAACCAGACATCCCACCAATCTACACCTATCATGCGCTCTGGGGGTTTCGGGAAGCTTGGAAAGAAAATGATTTCGACTGGGAGCCGGTGTTGGAGCTGTGCGATAAGGTTTCCCAAACGTGTGAACAAGAATCTGACAGCGGCGAGCCGATGGATATGATGCCTGGCTATTGGATGACAACTTATGCCAGTGCACGTAGCGCGGTTGCGGACCTCATTAGGGCCGGAGTGACTCGTGATGACAAGGCTATTCCCTCCGAATTCCTACCTCGTGTGAGGAACATTCTCCTCGCCCTGGTAGATGCCCCGAATCCTTCGCGCGAATATGAGCAGGAGCGGATTGCGGCTGAGGTGCCGTACGGCGCATTGGCCATTGCACTCAATGTGACCAGGGGAAAAGCCGTCGAAGCTCTATTACAGTACGCCTTACATGTTGCGCGCACTAGTTCGCAAGAGCAAAAGCAGCCTACGCAATCTCTCTCAAGGATGGAAAGCGAGGTCAGAGACAAGCTCACAGAGAAACTAGCCGATCCTAGCCTGGCTGTCCATTCCCTATTCGGAAAGTACCTTCCTGCCCTGCAGTATCTGGATGAGGAATGGCTAACTTCCAATCTGGAACGCATTTTCCCTCGCCAGTCAGAGATGGCAGACCATTGGGAAGCAGCTTGGGACGGATACATGTTCCGCAGTGATTTCTTCAGATACCTGTACGAGGAAATGCTAAGACCTTACTACGGTTACGCACTCGAACAGATAGCGCTGGGAGAGCAAGGGAGAGCTGGGTCCGAGGCTTCGCATAGGAGACTTGCGCAGCACCTGGCGGCACTCTATTGGCGTGGTATTGAGACATTGGAAGATGATGATTCCCTAGTGGTTCTGTTCTTCGCTTTGACTCCTGATGCGCTCCGTGCAGATTTCATCCGTAGCTTGGGTGGGGCACTTAGGGAAGTAAAGCCGGACGCTGACTCCGAAGAGTGGCTGCGCACGAGGACCTTGTGGGAAGCGCGATTCCGTATAATCGTGCAAACTGCTGAGCGAGGGGGACAACTGACAGAGTACCTTATGGAGCTAAGCGCCTTTACAAGGTGGGTACCCTTTGTCCCCGGAGATCTTGAAGACTTCTATCCTATGATCAAAACCGCGGCTCTGGCTTCTGATGAGGGAGATGTGCGTGAATTGATAGAGTTTCTTTCACCTGTGTCTGCTGATCATGCCCATTTCACTGTTTCACTCTTAGAAGATCTCCTGAAACAAGTCAATAGGCGATCATGGTTTCTGAGAGATGGACACATTGCTGTTCACGTTCGAAACATACTTGAAGCGGCTATGGACTCCGACGACCAGACCAGATCCTGTGCAGTGAGAGTAGTGAATCTATTTGGCAGACGTGGCGACGAACGCTATAGAGATCTACTCGATCTCTGATGATCTTCTGTCTCTCCTGTTTCATTCCACCAATACATCCCGCCTGCTTTGTCTTGGCCGAGAATACTCACCTGTTTGAGAGTCAGCTGCACTGCCAGCCTACTAGGGGGTTGGCCGATGGAGTGCTTTCGCTTGTGCATAGAAAACTGAGAGACTGCTAGGTTAGAACACTGCGGTCCAACAAGCGGTTGATGTGTCCTGAAAACTGTCGTCTGCTAGCTGATGAACGGTAACTGCATACTTGTCCAAAAACAAAGCGGGAGGTCTAAACACCCTCCCGCTTTTGCTATGGAGCCGACGAAGACGAGGAAAACCTGAATCAAATCTCAACCACTTCTTAACTACTTCTGAACATCTTTTTGGTATGCTCTCATCAGTGGCAAATGTGGTCATTCACCTACTAGCAGGAGTGGCTTCCACACCGTCACTGTACGATACAGACCACTAATGCTACACACAAAAACTCGAATGAAGGAGGTTGCAAATGAAAGCGAAGTATGTCTTGGTTGTGATGCTGGTTGTGGCCATGTTAGGAAGCGTGGCCATTGCCTATGCTGACGAGGGCGGCCCTCCCCCCGAGGGTCAGAGGCCACGCGGTGGCCTGGGAGGTGAAGTGACTGCCGTGGGCGACAACAGTCTTACTCTCCTCACCCGCAACGACGAAACGGTTGAGGTCAATGTGAGCGATGAGACCCGCGTGCGGTTGATGGAGAGCGGGAGCGAGGGCAGTCTGAGCGACATCGAAGTGGGTGACAAGGTGCAGGTCCGTGGCCGCAGGAATGAGGATGGTTCTGTGGACGCCCGGGAGATCGTTGTCCAGCCCCAGGGTGAGAAAGCTGGCGGCAGAGTAACGGCCGTAGACGGGTACAACATCCTGGTGGAAAACCGCGAAGGTGAGTTAGCCACCATTGTCACCGATGCTGACACCACTTTCCTGGTGGGCCCGGAAGAAGGCAGTCTGGCCGATGTGACCGAGGGGAAGTTTGTAGATGCCTTTGGGACACTGCAGGAGGATGGTTCCCTGCTAGCCACGCTGGTGCTTATCAGTGACCGGCCTGGTCACGGACCTGGCCCAGGGCCAGGTACCGGCCCGGGCCCAGGTCCCGGTGCCGGATCGGAAGACGAACCGTGCCAAAGACCAGGACCGGGCCCCAACCTAGAGAGTGAACGAGGGTAGGGGAGAGATCAGTACCGAGGCGCAGACAGGAACTGAGTTTCATGGGACGGTGGTGGCTAAGAACAGTAGGTGAGTGACCATAGGGTCTGAAGGTTTTTCCAAGAGCCTTCGGACCTTTTTGGTTTACAGGAGTTACGCAGTTCGCCGGCTGAGTAGGAGCAGAGCGACGTATCGAAGCCAAGAACGGGTCTTGCAATCGCCGCTCGCCCTGGTTTCGATACGCTGGCGCTACTCAACCGACGGGCTCACTATTGACCGCGTAACTCCTGTGGTTTACCATGTTGCAAAAAAGAGGGATGGCCTCACCCATAAGAGCAGTAAGAAGAGACAGGATTTTACCAAATCCCAAGCACTTCTTAACAAAACCTAAACATCCTTGTGGTATTCTACTAGTGATGGAAATGATCTCAGGAGGACGCCTGTGACTGCACGAACAACTATTCTAAATGACGGCATGATTGAGGGAACACAAGCCCAGGCGCAGAGGCTATCTGGGGCCAGCAGGCGACAAGTGGCTGTCGCCGTCGGGCTGGGGGTGATTGTCCTGCTGGGGGCGTTCCTGCGCTTCTATGAACTGGGCGCGTACAGCATCGGCAACACCTATTATGCAGCGACGGTGCAGAGCATGTTGACCTCGTGGCACAACTTCTTCTTCGCCTCGTTCGAGCCGGGCGGTTCAGTAACCGTAGACAAGCCGCCGCTGGGTTTTTGGATCCAAGCAGTGTCGGCCTATTTCCTGGGAGTGAACGGGTTCGCCCTGGCGCTGCCCCAGGCGTTGGCGGGGGTGCTGTCCATTCCCCTGCTGTACTCGATGGTGAAGCGCCAGTTTGGCGCATGGGCAGGGCTTATCGCCGCCCTGGTGCTGGCCATCACGCCCGTGACGGTTTCGACGGAGCGCAACAACACCATTGATGGCCTGCTGGTGTTTGTGCTGCTGTTGGCAACGTGGGCCTTTCTGCGGGCGGTGCGCCGGGGCCGTTTCCGCTACCTACTTCTGGGAGCATTTCTGGTTGGTCTCGGTTTCAACATCAAGATGCTGCAAGCCTTCATGCCACTGCCTGCTCTCTATGCTCTGTACTTACTCGGTGCACCCCACCCGTGGTCGAAGCGGATCCTTCACCTGGTCGGGGCAACGGTGCTGCTACTGGCGGTGTCGCTGTCGTGGGCCATTGCGGTGGACTTGACGCCGCCGGAGGACCGTCCCTACATCGGCAGCAGCGACGACAACACCGTGATGGAACTGATCGTTGGGCATAATGGCCTGAGTCGGTTGATATCAATGCGCAGGTCTGCCCCGAAAGCGAACGCCAATTCGCCCTCCCAGCCCCCCAGTGCAGGGCAACGCTCTGGGTCAGGGGGGCAGTTCCCACAGAATCCGCCGCCACCACCCAACCGTGGGCAGCCGCCGGGCCAGTTCCCGCAGAATCAGCCCCCACAGCAATTTGGCCCCATGAATCAACTCGGCAATCCGCCTGCCCAGCCGGGTGGGGGGCGAAATCAAGAGATTGGGGAGGCTGGTGTGCTGCGCCTGTTTACCGAACCGCTGGTCACAGAGGCAGGCTGGCTGCTGCCGCTGGCGCTGCTGGGCATCCCGCTCGTCTTGGTGGTGCTGGGCTGGCAATGGCCGCTGAGTGACAAACACCTGGCGCTAGCGCTGTGGGCCGGCTGGCTACTGCCCGAAGTCGCCTACTTCACCTTCACCTCCGGCCTGTTCCACGCCTACTATCTGATTATGCTGGGGCCACCGCTGGCGGCGCTGGTGGGGATCACGGCCTGGGCGCTGTGGCGGGTATCTGAACAGCGACGCTGGCTCGGCTGGATGCTATTGGCCCTGCTCGTTGGGGTTGCTTTGGTCTTCCAGATGGTCACGCTTTGGAGCTATCCCGATCACGGCATTTGGATAGCGCCCGTCGCCATCCTGTTGTTCGTGTTGGGCCTGGGCATCCTGGCCCTGACAGCGTGGCGAGCTCGACCCTGGTTGGGCAAGGCTGCGGTGGGGATGACGCTTATGGCCGCGATGGTCGCACCATTGGCCTGGTCTGGATTAACAGCACTCAACACCCGCCCCAACGTGGCGCTACCTCGTTCTGGGCCAGATGCGGGACAGGCAGGCCGACCAAACACGTCGGACATACTATCACCGCCACAGGAAGCGATTGTTGACTATCTGCTCGCCAACACCGACCCGGACAGCTATCTCGTGGCTACGGTCAGCGCCCGTGACGCTGCGCCCTACATCCTGACCACGTTGCGCCCTGTCCTGACGTTTGGCGGGTTTAGCGGCAGCGACAACGTGGTAGACGTGGACCAACTGGCGCAAATGGTGGCTGATGACGAGCTGCGGTTTGTCCTGGCTGATGATGGATTTGCGCGGCAAAAGCGGGAGATTGGCGCGTGGCTAGCCGATAACTGCACCACCGTCACCATCCCTGGCGTAACACAGTCGAGACTAGCCAGCAGCCCAATGCCCCGTCCTGGTGGCCCAGGGCAGGCCAAAGTCTTGTACGACTGCGGCAATGGCTGAAATCCCAGGGAGCATCACCAGTGAGGCGATTTGCGCGTTTTAAAATTGGATGGTATAATAGCAACGTAACGGGCGAGTAGCTCAGTTGGTTAGAGTGCACGGTTCACATCCGTGAGGTCGGGGGTTCGAGTCCCTTCTCGCCCACTCTTGTACTGAGCCCTTCGACTAGGCTCAGGATAAGCTCTGTCGAAGTGCTTGTTAGCTAGCCGCGGCTGCACCGAGGGTGTCCCCATCGTCGAAGCGTTCCCGCGGCTTTTCCTGTACTGAGCCCTGCCGAAGTATCTGTTGACTGGGAAGGCTTTGCCTCATGGATGCGCTGTCATCGCTTGGCTTGACAGGCTACAAAATGGAATCGGCCTTGTGGGTGATTTTCTCCATTGGTCTCTACGCCCTGGGGGTTGACATTGCCTGGCACTATCGCCGGTCGAGGTCCGGCCGGCTGGGCCAATGGGCCGAAACTCTCAAGGAATGGCCTCATCGTCACTGGCTACTGGAAGCCGTCAGGTTTCTGTACTACATCGGCATCCCTTACGCTGCTTTGCTGCGCGGAGTCGCTCTGCCTCGGCTCATGGGCTTGACGCACCTCGATTGGGTCAAGGGGATTGGCCTGGGGGCGGCGCTGGGTGGGGGCGCCTTCTTGCTCCTGGCCTTGATCTGGTGGTGGTACGCTCGCGCTGTCGCTGCCCTGCCCCTCTCGGCAAGGCAGCGGCCAGGGGCAAACCTGGGGGATGATTCTACCAATGGGTGGATCCTCTTGCGCGAGGCCATCTATTTGCAAACTCACTGGGCCTTCTACCGCAGCGCCGCCATCCTCTTCCTCGACAATCAGTACGCAGGCGTTTTCCTGGGCTTCCTGCTCGTCACCCTGGAGTGGTCAATCAACCCCGCCTGGCGCACGGATTTGAGTGTGCCGTGGCGGTCAGTGAACATCCTGTTTAGATGGAGTCTGGCCTTCGTCACGGCCATCGCCTTCCTCTTCATCCGCAACCTCTGGCTGCTCGTGCCCATTCACTGGGGCATCGAAATGGCTTGCCATCGCTTGCTGGCCAGTTTTTCCCAGAGGAACAACGGACAGCAGGATTTATCGTACTGACAGGACTTGCAGGTCGGTTGCGCGTTTGCCAGGGCCACGTGGCATACTCCTTATCCATAAATCCTGTGCATCGGCGTTCTGGGCCTATCAAACAACGCGGGGCAAGCAGTTTTGTATTCTGCTTGCCCCGTATGCTATCCGTGAATTCTGTGCGTCCGTGTTCTTACTACCCGATCACAAAGGATAGAATGATCAGCACAGCCAACATTGCCCCGGCCAAGATAGCGATCCGTTTCAGGTCGGCATACACGTAGCGATATTCTTCGGCCAGCTTTGCCGTCTTCTCTTCGGCCAGCTTTGCCGCTTTCTCTTCCGCCCGTGCCGCCGTTTCCTTTGCCGTAGCGGCAGCCGTTGGGCTTGGCACCGGTGCTGGCTGCCTCGATCTGCCTGCCGGTATGCTTCTCTTCTTTTTCTTCGCACGTTTCTTGTAGCGACGCGATTTCTTCGCCATATTCTTACCTCCAAATGGGATTTATTATCACTTACGGTTTTGCTTGCAATATCACCGAAAGCTTGCTCTCAACAAAAGCCATAAACTCACGAAATCCTTGGGATATCTCCTGGTCAAAAGGTGATACCACAACGTTGTCCTGGGAACCATCGTGAAAATGACGGGGATAAGTGGAAACATCCCGCCAGCTTGTATTGGGAAAGTTGTCATACCTGTAAAAACACCCGTCGATGTGCCGTCGCTCCCAATGAAATCCAAATCGGCCCTTAAGCTTTCTGGACAGCCAAACATCCACATAACTGGAATCTGAGAGCACGAGTCTGAGCTTGGCTCCCATAGGTTCGGCGCAATCTACTATGGACAGGAACTCGACTTCGGCTATCAGGCGAATCTCCTCAAGTGAGGTTGTCAAAGGTCCTCCAATAACTGCGAGAGCTTGTCTCTCTCGTGTTCGAGATAGTCAAAATTGAAGTAATCCTCGAAAGCCTCGTCCTCGTGAAATTTGCCTCCTTTTACCATCTCATCAAGTTCCGTTACGTCTCTGACTCCATACCTGTGAGCTAAGAGGAATAGCTCCGATTCAATAATTCGTAGCTTCTTTTCGAGGTATAGTTTGAGACTGTCCCTTTCGAGAACCTCGGGCCTGGTTTGTAATCTCTGTGCCACTTGTTCGATAAGCATCTGTCGCTCCTCCCTGCACCTCTTATCACCTCAAGCCAGACCTTGCTGTTCTATCAGCCTGATTGCTAGCTGTATTATACCACACCTCGACAACAAGTTCAAGAACGACTGATTGGCGAAGGCCGCACCTTTCGCCAGATCATCTCCCCCACCAACCTCGCCTCTTCCACCCGCAGGAGGGCGATCATTCCCAGGTACGTAGCTAATCCCACACCGCCCGCCCCGCCGACGATGACGAGCTTGCCCCCCAGGGTGCTGGCGTCGAGCACGCCTTGTAGTCCACTGAGGGCCAGGTAGGTTACTCCACCCATCACCACTGAAGCAGAGAGAGCTTTGAAAGCGAGAGTCATTATCCCATGTCCGCCCAGTCCCCCCAGGCGTCGCTGGAGAAGCACTAGCATGGTTAGGGCGTGAATGGTGAGCTGAGCGGAGTTGGCCAGGATCAGCCCGATCATGCCCAGGGGGCGGATCAGGGACAGGGCCACTATCAAATAGACTCCAACCCCCAGCACTCCCACCAGAGCCGGAGTCAAGGTATCCTTTCGGGCATAGAAAGCGAAGACCAGAGGCAGATCAATGGCAGCGAAGGTCAGGCCCAACAGATAGTAGCGGAGGGCCAGAGCTGTTTGAGCGGTGTCGTGGGCGTCGAAGTTGCCATGTTGAAAGAGGAGAGCCACGATAGGTGCAGCCAGGACGAACAGGCCGATGGTGGCTGGGATGATGGCCACCAGCACCATTTTCAGGCCCAGAGCAAGGGTGTGCTGGAAGTCTGACGTTTGACGTTTCACGTTTGACGTTTCACGTTTCACGTCGGATATTGGAGGTTGCTTGCTGGCTGCTTCTGAGGCATATTGCGACAGAGTCGGTAGGATGGCCAGAGAGATAGCCGCCGACACCATGCCTATGGGAAACTGAATCAGGCGGGTGGCATAATCCATCCAGGCGATGCTCTCCCCTCCGGTGCGCGAAGCCAGGTTGCTGTCAATGACGATGCCTATCTGGCTGATAATCAGGCCCAGTACTATCGGCAGGTAGAGGCCGGCAATGCGGCGCAAAGCCGGGTGGGAGAGGTCAAGCGAGAAGGCGAACCTGACGTCGCGTAAATCCGGCAACAGGATGGCCAGTTGGAGCATCGCTCCCAGCAGGATGCCCAGCGCCAGGCTGTAGATGTTGACTTTATCGGCCAACAGCAAAGCGGCGGTGATAATTCCGACGTTATAGATGGCAGCGCCGAAAGCCGGGTAGGTGAAGCGCTTCAGGGTATAGAGTAAGCCAGTGACCATGCCGGAGAGGCCGAAGAAGAGCACTGCCGGCAGAATGATGCGGATCATCTTGGTGGTCACCGCTTGCAACTGGGCATCGAAGCCACTACCCAACAGCCAGGCTACCTGGGGGGCAAAAAGCTCCAGGAGGATGACGATAAGGCTGAGGATGACAACGGCCAGGCTGAGGACGATGCTGAAGATGTGCCAAAGTTCCTGGCGTTTCTGAGGCGAGGCGTAATCGCTGAAGACCGGCACCAGGGCCGCGCTGAGCAGTCCCCCGATGAGGAGGTCGTAGATCATGGTTGGCACTCTGGCAGCCGCCACAAAAGCGCTGACGTAAGGGCTGGCCCCGAAGAGGTCGGCTATGACAGTCTGCCGCACCAGGCCCAACACTCGGCTGGCCACGTTGCCCAAAGACAGGATGCCGGCCGCTTTGGCGATGCCCTCACCGGCTGGGGGAACCTCGGCCGATTGGCTCGATGTCGTCATGCGCTTCTCCTGTAGCGATCCAGGATAGTCTCAATGATGTCCGTCGTCGAGCGACCGGGCATCTGGGGCAGTATCTCCACCCGGACACCACATTCGGCGACGACTTCCGCCTCCGGCAGGTCTTCGATGGCCCAGTCCCCGCCTTTGACGTAGACCTCAGGCCTCAACGCAGCCAGCAGCCTCTCCGCCGTCCTCTCCTCGAAGATGATCACGTAGTCCACGCACTGCAGGGCCGCCAAAAGCTGCGCCCGCTCCTCCTGGGGCACGATGGGGCGCTTCTGGCCCTTGAGGAGCCGCGTCGAAGCGTCGCTGTTCAAGCCCACGATCAGCACATCGCCCAGCGCCTTGGCCCTCTGCAGGCAGTCAACGTGACCCACGTGCAAGATATCGAAGTGGCCGTTGGTGAGGACGAGGGTCCTGCCCTCAGTCCTCAGCTTCTCCTGTATGGTAACCGCTTCTTTCAGGGAAACGACTTCGCCCAATGCTTTCTCCATAAAAAATGGTTCTTTAGGATTTCGCGTGGTCAAAGTGAGAAATTTGCCACGAATTGCACGAATTAACACGAAAAACAAGAATTGGTGAAAATTCGTGTCACTTGTGGCAAAGAATTGACCAATTCTCAATGGCCCAGGCCAGCTCCTCCGGAGTGGCGGTGGCGTTGCCCAGCTTGCGCACCACCAGGCCGGCGGCGAAGTTGGCCAGGTGCGCTGCCGAAAGGAGGTCGAGGCCAGCGGCCAGGGCCAGGGTGGCTACGGCGATGACGGTGTCCCCCGCCCCGGTGACGTCGAACACCTGGCTGACGTTGGCGGCGGGGATGTGGGCGTAGGGCTGGTCGTGGCCCAAAAGCGACATACCATCAGGCCCGCGGGTGATGAGGATAGCCTGGACCTCAAGCTCGGCCAGCAGTCGCTTTTGAGCCTCTCGAAAATCGCCTTCGCTGGAGAGGGCCCGCCCCAGCACCGCCTCCGCCTCGCGCTGGTTGCATTTCACCAGATCGAAGCCAGAGAACTTGTGGAGATTCCCCTGGGAGTCTACGGTGGCCAGTTTCCCGTGCTGGCGGGCCGATCGTAGCGCTACCGCTACGACTGCTTCGCTGGCCACTCCCGTTTTATAGTCGGAGATGAGCACCGCGTCAACCTGGGGGATGAGGGTCTCCAAGTGGGCCACGATGGCTTTCTCCACCTCCCCGGCCACGGGGCGGCGGTCCAGGTGGTCAATGCGAGCCAACTGTTGGGGAAAGCGCAGGCTTCCCTGGGCCACGATGCGGGTCTTGGTGGTGGTGGGGCGGGAGGGGTCGGTCACTACCGCTACTGTATCAATGCCTGCCTCCCTGAGCTTGGCCAGGAGTGTCTGTCCCGCTTCGTCGTCTCCGATGACGCCCACCTGGTAGGCGATCCCGCCCAGGGCCACGATGTTATTGGAGGGATTAGCCGCCCCGCCGGGCAGGTAGCGCCTCCCCGCGAACTCCAGCACCGGGATGGGCGCTTCTCGCGAGAGTCTGGTAGCTCGTCCCGAGATGTACTCGTCGAGGAAGATGTCGCCGATGACCAGAATACGCCTGCCAGCTAGCTGAGGGGCTAAACCCAACAGCTTATCTCTGTCTACCATAGATCTTGCCTCTGTGACCATTTGTCGGCGAGAACCAAAACACTTAAAGGCTTCGTCTCATTCCTCTAGCAGCTTTCTCAAGAAGTCGCCCGGCGTCATCACATCCAGATCCAGATGGGCAACCTGCACCTTCTCGGTCATGAAATGCCTCCGATCCAGCGTGAGGAGGAAAGCAGCCCCGCTCTTCAAGGCCGTCGCCAGGACGTGAGCGTCTTTCTCACCTACGATGACCTCGCAGGCTGCTAGTTCCTCGGGCGAGGGAGGCGCTTCGAGGGTCGGATCAAGCTCGGCGAGACCTTGATAGAACCGCAGCAAGGCTTCCGCCCCCAGCTTGCGATGGATATTCCTCTCCGCCTCCAGGAGAACGAGCCTTGTGCAAACGGCACGGAAACGGCCTCGCTTACAAAGTTCTAGCACAGAAGAAGAGCCGCCCTGGGGTGAGCCCGATGCGGCGATAAAGACGCAGGCATCAATGAAAAGCTTCGCTTTACTCAAGCCTTGCCCCCTTACTCTAAGAGAAGGCGAACCTTTGCCACGGTCTCCGGATCCAACTTGTCCTCCTCCAGAAAGCGCTGAATCTCCGCATCTGTGTATTCCCGCAGCAGGGGCTCTCCTTTTGGCACCAGGCGCAGAGGGACGATCTCGATCTTCTCTCCCTTGAGGGTAAGCTGAAGAAAGGTGTCCGTGCCGATGTTCAGCCGCCGCCGGAATTCCACGGGGATAGTGATCTGCCCTTTGGCCAACGGTTTTACAATTCCAGTCAATTCTCTCTCGGCCATCATTGCCTCCAAAAGTAGGAATTTCTAATAAGTAGAATAGCACACTTTCAACCTTTTGTCAAACGCTCCCGCACCACCAACCACACGAATTTCGGCAAGGCGAGCATTCTGCGCCACCTCCACGGCTCATGAAGAAGCCGGTGCAACCATTCCAGGCCCACGCGCTGCAGCCAGCGGGGGGCCCTTTTGACCCGGCCGGAGATGAAATCAAAGGCGCCGCCCACGCCCATGGCTACCGGCACCCCCAGCCGCTCCAGGTTGCGGGCGATCCACTTGTCCTGTTGGGGAGCACCGTAGGCTACGAAGAGGATATCCGACTTCGCCCTCTGGATCAGGCGAACGATCTCGTCCTCTTCCTCAAGGGCTGGCGAACCAGTGTGGGTGCCGGCGATCCTCAAGCCTGGGTGTGTCTGGCAGAGACGGGCCGCGGTCGCTACGGCCACACCGGGGGCAGCGCCCAATAGAAACAGGCTGTAGCCCTTTTGAGCAGCCAAAGCTGCTACGCGCTGCACCGTGTCCGTTCCCGTCACCCGCTCTTGTAAGGGACGACCGAGGAAACGCGCAGCCCAGAGAAGGCCAACGCCATCAGGCAGAGATAGCGAAGAATTGTTGAGAATGTTGCGGAAATCATCATCGGACTGAGCGGCAACGATGAACTCAGGGTTGACGGTCACCACCTGGTGGGAGCTATCGCTGACGACAAGATCTTCGATAAGGGAGAGGGCTTGGTCGTAGTTGATGTTGTCTGTCCGCACGCCGAGGATGGTGGATGGTGGATGGTGGAGATTGGAGATTGGAGATTGGAAATCGGTTTTTCCTTGCAAGAGACTCTCCGCCGCTGCCAGCACCGTTTCCGCAGTTATGGCCTTCATGCAGATCATGGCCTGGCAGCCCTCACGCTGGCCGACACTGTAGCCGACGTAGGAGCAGGGGCTGCAGGGCAGGTCGGCTCGCAGGATGATGTGACGCCCGTCGCGAGGCCACGGCCCCCAGGCGCGGTGATTGGAAGGCCCGAAGATGGCCACCAGCGGCGTGCCCATCGCTGCCGCCAGGTGCATCACGCCGGAGTCGGCACCGATGAAGATGTCGCATCTCTCCAGGATGGCGGCCAGTTGGCTCAGGTTCGTCTTCCCTTCCAAATTCACGGCCTCCGAGCGCATCAGCGAGGCGACCTGGGAGACGCCGTCGGCGGCGGTGCCCACCAGAACGATGCGCGCGCCGTGGTGCTCGGCCAGCGCGTCGGCCACGTGGGCGAATCCCTCCGCCGACCACCGCCTCGCCAGGCTGTAGCCACCGGAGCCGGGATGAATCGCAACCAGCGGACATTGGTCATCAGTCATTGGGATTTGGTCATTCTCGCCGATGGTCATCTCCAGCGAAGCGTCTCCTGTCTCTGCCCCGATGGTTCCCACCACATCCAGCCAATACTCCACTTCGTGCCTGGCCCCGAAGCCGCCATCGCGCACCCGATGGGTCAGGAACCAACCTCGCCCGTTGTCCAGCCCGACCCGAACTTTGGCTCCACTGGTCAGGGCAAGGGCGGCGTACTTCAGCGTTCCCCAACGAGTGGTGAGATGGTGCAAGATGACTAGACAGTCGTAGCGTTGGCGGCGCAAATCACGGGCGAACCGTAAAAGGTCAGCCAGGGAGGACGGCCTGAGGGCGTCAATGGGCCGGTCGTACTGGAACTTGTCGAAGATGATGACCTCGTCTACCAGGGGCGATTTGGCCAGGACGGGCGCGGAATTGGGGGGGACGAGAACCTCCAAACAGGCGGCGGGGAAGCTCTCCCGCAGGGCACGCAGGGCCGGGGTGGCGGTGAGAACGTCGCCGATGTCGGACAGCTTGACAACCAAAACGCGCTTGGGAACGACCAAGGCAACTCTCTTTCTTCAGCCACGAATTAACACGAAAAGAGGATAAATTAGTGAAAGCCGTATCCACTTCCGAGTTCGTGTAATTCGTGGCAAATACTTTCCAGCACGTCCAGGGTCTCGCGGGCGCACCTCTCCCACGAAAATTTCCTCACCCGCTCAAAGCCACGCTCTATCAATTCGGCTCGCAGCTCCTCGTCGCCGAGGACACGCTCCATAGCCGCCGCCAAACCCTCCACATCAAGAGGATCAACCAGGAGGGCCGCGTCTCCCGCCACTTCAGGGAGCGAGGAGACGTTAGAGCAAACGACCGGGGTTCCGCAGGCCAGGGCCTCCAGGACTGGCAGTCCAAATCCCTCATAAAGGGATGGGAAAACGAACAGGCGGGCACCGGATAGGAGGGCGGGGAGGTCACCTTCAGGAACATATCCCGTGAAAACCACTTTTCCCTCTAACCCCAACTTTTCAACCTGCTGGAAGATTTCCCGGTAAAGCCACCCCTTCTTCCCAGCGATCACTAATTGGATATTGGATATTGGATATTGGATATTGGAGAAGGCTTCCATCAAGCGGATCAGGTTCTTGCGCGGCTGCAGCGTCCCTACGAAGAGCGCGTAATCGCCGGCGATGCCGTATCTGGCTTTGACTGACCCGATAGCCTTTTCATCCCGCACTAACTGGAAGACTGTGTTATCGTAGCCGGGGTAAACGACAGTGATCTTGTCAGGCTCGGTGCCGTAGCGCTCAATGAGGTCGCGTTTGGTGGCCGACGAGTCGGCGATGAGGTGGGTGGCGGCTCGGGCGTTGTAGCGGGTGGAGAGGTCCAGGTAAAGCCGATCCAAGAGGCGGTGGGCCTCTGGGTAGTACAGGTAGCCCAGATCGTGGATGGTGACCACGCTGCGGCGAGGGTGAACGATGGGCAGGACGTGGGCGGGGACGAAGAGCAGGTCTGGGGGGCATCGGGCCATCTCCCAGGAGAGGCGCAGGTGGGTCCAGAGACGGGGGAAGGGCATGACACGCAGGTTGCAGGGTCGCAAAGTCGCCGCCCCCCCTCCCTCCCCCCCAACTTGGGGGGGGAAAGAGGGGGGGCGATTGAAATATAGGCGATAGTGGTGATCGCCCCGTAAAGCTAGAAGGTGGCTGATCAGGTTAAGAGAGTAGTTCTCCGTGCCGGTTCGCTCCTGAGCCACGCTTCGGCTGGCGTCAATGCCGATGAGCATCGCTTAGTTTCCCTCTAGCTCGGCTATCTTCGCCAGCCGGCGGCGATAGCGCTCCATGCCTGAGAACTCAGTGGCCAGCCACACTCGCACGATCTCCAGAGCCAATTCCGCGCCGATGATCCGCTCCCCCAGGCAGAGGATATTGGCGTCGAGGTTCTCTCTGCCCTGGCGGGCGGAGAGGGTGTCGTGGCACACTGCTGCTCGAATGTTCGACACTTTGTTGGCCGTGATGCACACGCCGATGCCGTTGCCACAGACCAGGATGCCCTGCTGGAAATCACCCTGGGCCACCGCCTCAGCCACAGCACGGGCGGAGTCTGGATAGTCGGAGGGCACGGTATTGTACGCTCCGAAGTCGTGATATTCGTGGCCCAACTCGCCCAGGAGCTCGGCTACGGTCTCTTTGAGATGAAAGCCGGCGTGGTCTGCACCGATAGCAATACGCACTCTCCACTCCTCCTGTCCCCGCGTTTCGGAAATATTACCAAGGAAAAGGTGGAGTCAGGTTGGTAAATCTCCACCACACGAACTCGATGGGAGGGAAAAGTATCCTCGTCAGAATGCCCGTTTGGGTGAATCTTTCCAAAACGATCAGGAGCAATACCAAAATCAGACCATAGAGTTCATAGCGAGCGAGTACGTCGAACCAGCGAGAGGGCAAAAACACAGCCAGTAGCCTCGAACCATCCAGCGGCGTGAGGGGTATCAGGTTGAAGATGGCCATAGCGATGTTCAGCCAAATCACCCAGGAGACCAGTTCGCCGTAGGAAACGATGAAGCCCCCCATCCTTCGCGGCATGAAGGGGATGAGGTGCAACCTGATCGGAATGGCCAGGATAGCCGCCGTCAGCAGGTTGGCCGCAGGTCCTCCGAGTCCCACCAGGGCCATGCCGACTTTAGGCCCAGGGCGCAGCCTGGTGGCGTCCACGGGGACGGGCTTCCCCCAACCCAAACCCAGCAGGAGAATCGAGAGTGTGCCCAAAGGATGCAGATGGGCAAAGGGATTGAGAGAAAGCCGCCCCTTGTTTTTAGCTGTGGGATCGCCTAGAGCATAGGCCGCCAGAGCGTGACTACATTCGTGGACGCTGATGGCTACCAGCAAGCCGATCAGAAGATAAACAACATAGAAGCCTAATCCGGCAAATAGCATGTTTTGATCCTTTCACCGCCGAGCTAAAGCTCGACGCTAAACGAGCAAAGCCCTACGGGCTGAAATTCAGCCCCCGAAGGGGGCTTTGCTCTTTCAGCCTGGTGCTTCAGCGCCAGGCGCTTCTGATCTCTTTCACACCGATGGCCCCAGCCCGCAGGATGGCCGGCGGGTCGGTGGTCAAATCCAGCACGGTGGAAGGGACACCGCCGGGGCACCGCCCGCCATCGAGGATGAGCTCGATGCGGCCCCCCAGCTTTGCCTCCACCTCCTGGGCAGTGACGGGGCTGGGATGACCGCTCAGATTGGCGCTGGTGGCGGCCAGGGGTGCGCCCAAAGCGGCGATCAGAGCCAGGGGTACCGGGTGGTCGGGCACCCGCACGGCCACAGTGGGGCCGCCCGCGCTGACGACGTCGGGGACGTTGGCTCTCTTGGGCAGCACGAGGGTAAGGCCACCGGGCCAAAATCTCTCGGCCAGGAGCCAGGCGGTCTCCGTGATTCCCTCAGCTACGAGCGCGAGATCGTCCGCCTGAGCCAGTAGAATGGGGATAGCTTTGTCCCGTGGACGGAACTTGGCTGTGTAGATGCGCTCCACGGCATCGGATTGGAAGGCATGGGCGCCAACGCCATAGACCGTGTCCGTGGGGAAGGCGACCAAGCCGCCCTCGGCCAGAATCCGGACGGCTACACCGATGGCTTCCTCACTAGCAGGGAGCACTTTCGTCTCGATTTCCATAATTGTGGAGGTAGTATAGCGCAATTTGCCGCTTTGGTCAAACAAGCCCTCACGTCTCTACGATCACGGCCCTGTCCAGCCCAGCGTAGTCCTGGGCGATCTGGACTCTCGCCGCTGGAAAGTTGCGTCTGGCCAAAGCGACCACCGCCTCGCCCTGCGTCGCCCCGATCTCTAACAGGACAATTCCTCTGGACTTAAGATGCCCCCCCGCCTGGGCCACGTCCTGAGCTTGTCGAAGGGTCAGCAGGCGACGGATGCAGTCTAGCCCATCGGGGCCGCCGTCCAGAGCCTCTCGCGGTTCGTAGTGGCTGATCTCTGGTGGCAGTTGGGCCAGCTCGGCCCGGCTGACGTAGGGCAGGTTGGCGACGATGAGATCAATGGGCTCCGGCAGCGGTTCCAGCAGGTGGCCCTGCAACAGGTGGATGCGATCTTCCACGCTGTGGCGGCGGCAGTTGCGGGCTGCTACCTCCAGAGCTGCGGGGGAGGCGTCGGTGGCGTAGACCAGGGCTTGGGGCAGGTGCACGGCCAGGCTGACGGCGATGGCCCCGCTGCCCGTGCCGACGTCGGCCACCACTGATTGCCGCTGGCTGACCTCGATGGCCTTCTCGACCAGCAGCTCCGTCTCCGGACGGGGGATCAACACCCGCTCATCAACAAACAAATCGAGCCCGTAGAATTCTTTGTGGCCGACGATGTAGGCCACTGGCTCGCGTCGTGCGC
>SDBT01004215.1_pt1 | contig 24508 bp, 16 predicted proteins | sample 2277101 | NCBI WGS metagenome assembly SDBT01 (sample SAMN10404973, study PRJNA504765) | marine sediment metagenome | isolation source: marine sediment core GS10_PC15, 103 cmbsf | place: Arctic Ocean: Southern Knipovich Ridge | collected 2010 | reverse complement strand
TAGGAAGATCCACGTTGGAAAGCCTTTGAGCCAGGCCATCGCAAAGGTGACGCTACCAGCAAGGATTAGCCCCTTAGAATGTGAGAAGATCTGAGAGGCGATATCTCTTCCGAGGTTGCCCCCTTTCTTCTCACTCGAAACGCGTGTGGTCACAATACCCGCTGAAATTGAAATCATAAGAGAAGAGATCTGTGTTACTAGACCTGAACCAATGGATAAAAGCGAATAAATCTTAGCCGATTGCATAGCTGTCATTTTGTGCATCACTATCCCGATAATGAGACCACCGATGATGTTGATCACCGCGATGATAATACCGGCAATAACATCTCCTTTGACAAACTTCATCGCACCGTCCATCGCACCATAGAGTTGACTCTCTTTCTGCAATCCTAGGCGCAGCTCGCGTGCCTGGTTGGCATCGAGCACTCCACTGCGCATATCAGCGTCGATACTCATCTGCTTGCCCGGCATCGCATCCAAGGTGAAACGGGCGGCAACTTCCGCGACACGCTCAGCACCCTTTGTCACAACGATAAACTGGACGATCGTGATGATAAGGAAGATTATACCCCCGACAATGAAGTTCCCCCCAACGACAAAGTTTCCAAAAGCAAAGATGATCTCTCCAGCATCAGCATGGAGAAGAATCTGCCTTGTTGCAGCGATTTCAATCCCCAATCGAAACAGAGTGGTAATCAAAAGGATCGAAGGGAAAATCGAAAGATGGACAGCTTTTTGGATATAGAGGGCGACCATCAAGAGACATATCGAAATACTCAGATTCACCGCGATCAGCATATCGATTACAACAGGTGGTACCGGAATAATGATCATCATGATAATCACAATTATGAAAAATGCGATCACGATATCAGCAGACCTAGAGAGCATCTGGAGTATCTTACTGTTTCCTAAAAAGCCCCCAAATCCATTCATCTTATTTGAAAATCTCCACGTTGTATTCCGGCGCAGCTTGAGCTTCGAGTTGATCCAACCACTTCAAGACCTCGGCTATCGCTTCATAGGTCTCTTCAGGTATATACTGTCCCATCCGTCCTTTATTGTATAGCTCTTGAGCGAGCGGAACATTTCTCATGATGGGGATATTCTCTTCGATAGCCACTTTTATAATACTTTCGGCCGTAATGCCCTTTCCCATAACGATGATTTTCGGTGCTGGATCTTCTTCCGCATCATAAGCAAGCGCGACAGCAATGTGCACAGGATTTGTCACGACAGCGCGTGCACGTCTTGTAGCTCCGGGGCCATCTTGGTAGGCGATCTCCTGTTGTATTTGCCGCCGCTTTCCCTTGAGCTCTGGGTTCCCTTCCGTATCCTTCATCTCCTGTTTAACCTCGAACTTCTCCATCTTCATCTCTTTTGCAAAGTTCTTTTTCTGGAAGACAAGGTCAAAAATGGCGATGACCAGAAAGAAAATTCCGACACGTATCGCTACTTTCACCAAAAATTCACTGAAGACAATCGTTGTTCCCATGATAGGCATGGTAGCCGTTGCCATAATCTCCGGTAGACTGTTGTAGACCACCGTATAGATCAAAATAGCGGCCCCAGAAATTTTAAAAACCGATTTCAAGAGCTCAACAAAGGTCTTAATCTTGAAGATTCCCTTCAGATTCGTCACGGGGTTCATCCGTTTGACATCAGGCTTCATAGCTTGCATCGAAAAAAGAGGACCAATGATCAAAAAGTTCACCAGAACACCCACCACAGAAATCAAAACCATAAAGGGCATCGATGTGTTGAAGATCACCTGAATCGCCGATGTCAAATATTGCGGAATATGCTCAACAATCTGGCTTCCCTCTCTTATCCCCTTAAACGACTGAATCATAAAGCCAGCGAGGTTATTGAAGAAATATCCCGAAGCTAGAACGATCACTGCAAACGACGTTGCAAAGGTAAATGCCGATGGAAAATCTTTAGATTTAGCGACCTGCCCCTTCTTCCGCGAATCGCGCAGCTTCTTTGGGGTCGCCTTCTCGGTCTTTTCTGCCATGAAAAATCGCTATTACTTAATTGATATCATGATAGACAATGTGGAAATAAACCGAAACACCGACATGATAGAAAGTATAGATCATTTAGTACTGACCGTTCAGGACATTTCCACAGCCATAGCTTTTTACACCCTGCTAGGTATGAAAGAAGTGACCTTTAGTGATGGGCGCAAAGCTCTCTCCTTTGGCAGACAAAAAATTAATCTCCATGAAAAAGGCAGAGAGTTCGAGCCTAAGGCAAAATATCCCACTCCCGGTTCTGCTGACCTCTGCTTTCTCACCAAAACCCCAATCGATGAAGTGATCGAGTATCTCCAGGCTAAAGACATTCCTATCATTGAAGGTCCTGTCAAGCGCACCGGCGCCACCGGCCCCCTCCTCTCCATCTATCTCCGAGATCCAGATGAGAACCTCATCGAGATCTCTAATTCACATTACTAACTGAAAGAGATTGACAATCAAATTTGTTGTGTAAATATGGCATGAGATACCAATTTAACACAAAGAACCAATAATGAAATATCGCCATAGAGTTCTCGAGGAAAAGTTAAAAGAGTATATAGATTTCTTTTCAGTTGTGGCAATCACTGGGCCTCGTCAATCAGGGAAGAAAAAGTCCAACCCTCTTGCTTATTCCATGCATTCTTAAAAAAATGTCCACTTGTTTGATGAAAAATTAGTAGCCCAAAGTAATTTCTCACAGACTTCATATATTAAGCAGTTGGTAAGAATTTTAGTAACAGTTTTTTGATAAGTCTTTGGAAAAAAATAGTAATCCTCTTTATCTTCCCAATCTCCACGCTGTTTAATTTCTAAGTAAACATTGTTATCTGATAACATCTGCAATACTTTGTCTGAAATCACCTCTTCGTAGATTAATCGTTCCATTAGGGGATAGATCAAATATCGGCACTGATCTCTATTAAAAGTAAGTTCATTTTGATTGTTAAAGGCCATTGCCCTTCTAGTTTCGTATTTAATACTGCGACTATAATTACACCAAATTTGGTGAATCAGAGCTCTAGTCTTATGCTCATCCCTAACTCTACCCTGGTGAATAAAATAGTTCTGTCTCATTAGGAGATTCCCTTTGAAAATCCACTTTAAGATAATAGCTGCATTTGCTCTTTGTGATAATAAAATACGTTTATGTACATTCAAAGGCTTGCATGGGTGATCTTCATCTTCTACTGTAAACCTACCATGTAATATGGGATTTCTAGGTAAATTTACAAAACAGTCTACTATTGGAGATTTGATAACTGTCATGCCCGCTTCAAGTAACATATCTTTCGACCAAGTTACACAATTTTGCCACTTTAGGCCATGCTGCCCAAGAGTAAAATCTTTTTCTAGGGAATTAGAAAGTTCATAATTTTTTAAACTTGTTGAAGTAAAAAGCATGCCTTTTACTAATGATTTCAAAGAGTCAATGTTGTCCCCAAGCTTATTTAAACAAACCTTAGGTGCAGATAGTGTCTGAAGTGTTATTTGCCGATTTATTTCTGCTATCATATGTTCGACCGATTTCCCTCTCCTAATCAACGTATCTGAGTATGTAAGGTTTTTGTAACACTCTCTAGCATTTTCAACATCTTTTAAAAAAACACGACGTCTAGAATTCTTATCATAACAATAAGCCTCTCTTTTTAAACATACTTTACCGGCATTCTCTACTTGATTCTCTTCCCACTTAGTAACATGTGCGTGTTCAGCATGATAGTTACCATTTTTGACACTTTCAATGATGATTGCTGCATGGCCTTGATCACAAGTTGAATCAACCCCAGGGCTATAACTAATCAAAGTAATTCCCCATTCATATTTAGTAATATTAGTTGAAGGGTTAAATTTACTCTTCAATATAGGACTGGTTTGAGAAAAGAATAACTCAAAGTATTCATGTGAGGTTCTTCTGTTCTCTACAATCCCTGTCAATTTGTGGTCTTTAAGAAACTCTTTCTTGTAAAAATTAGTATTTGCAATGCACCAAGGAAGAAAAAATGGCAAAGTACTGTCACTAAGATATTTTGGATTAGCTCTCGGAAAATGGCATAAGACTTTAAAAGATTTTTCTACTATTGAGTGAATTTTCCCTATAGATATACGCCAGAGTAACGAAAAATCTTGCCTCTGTAATAAGGCGACTTTTTTCGTTTCTCTTTCAGTATCTAATTTCCACAGATGTACAGTTTTAACGGCGAACCAACTGAAATCTCCACCAGAACCCACACTTGGTATGTTACACTCGATAAAGCGAGCGATATACTCTTCATAGAACTTTTCTCTTCCCTCTGACACATCAGTGATTCCCTCGATCTGCATGTAAGTCGTTAACTCAATAGCATTTAGCCTGTCTATATCCAGAGGAAAAACAGAGCTGTTTCCTCTTATTTCTGTTATATAGTTAGCTTCACCCCTCCCCTTAAATAAGCTTATCTCCTTTCCACCCTGATGCCATTTACAAATGACATTAAGAGCTGGTCTAATAGAACTTTCAATAGACGTCATCTAACGAACCTTCTTTAAATCTACATAAATATTTGTTTGGACTTCTAACAATAAAATCATTCGCGTTCACAGAAAGAAATAGGGTAAGAATTAAATGTCATTTAACAACCCAAAAAACTTAAGTCACATCAGTGGACAAACTCCATAAACGCGAATAAAAATCAATTATCCAAACAATCTCTAGCAAAGTGAATCTATCAATTCATGGGCTTGTGCTTTGATAGAGTCTGTGTTTTGCACACAATTTTCTATTTCTGAAATAGCAGCTCTTTGAACTGTGTCAACACAGTCCCTTGAAAATTGAGCGAGTGGTTCTGGGCACGACTCAGCATTTGCTTGTACACATTGAGAAAGATCATTTATTCCTTCAGTAGTACTCTCCCCAACGATTGGGGCTACTTCATCAATAGCTTGATCAGCTAAATTTTTCAAAAGCTCATTAAGAAAATCATTAGGTTGAAAAGTGGGTCTTATAGCAGTCATGAGTATTCTCCTTTGTTCGGGGGTTATGAAACGATAGAAAAATATTTAAGAAGCAGAATAATCTGAAGTCCAATTATAAGTCAAAAAAAATTGAGACTCTAGGTTGATACCAATATAAAGACCAAAATTTGCTAAAATATCCAGTCAATGAGGGCAGAGAAAAAACCGGATAGAGATGGAGTAAAATGCAGTATACTCCTTAATTGTGGAAGAAGAGGATGACGTCGCCATCTTGGACGATGTAGTCACACCCTTCAGATCAGGACATTCCCAGACTTTGCTAACAAGCCGAGGGCGAGAAATGTATTAGAACGCATAGTCCATGCGCATGTCAGCAAAATAACTCTTCATTCTACCACTGAGTTCAGCGCGGCCATTGAGCTGTAGTGAGAAGCCATTGTCTGTAGTAATCTTGATCCCCATTGCAGGAGCGATTTGATTCGCTCCTTTACTGGTGGTATTGACTGCAAACGTGCCCTCTTGTCCCTGGAAGCTTGAGCGGTAGACGCTACTACTTAAGGGGGTTTTTGCTACCCAACTAAGACGGAGATAAGGAGCCCAGCACCCCCCAACAAATTTATAGTCGCTGGTGAAATTGAGTCCCAGTTCAGTGCGGAGCATGTTAGAGGTCTTTGCTCTCACATTGAGGTTGAGTTCACCTTTGCCAAATTCTTGGAAGCGTGGGTGATGGAGATAGAAGTGATCGACGTTGCCGATGATTTGCAGGGGAACATCCCATGGAGTAACATCTCCGGTTAGCCCTAAATGAGAGCTCCATTGAATACCTGTGAAGAGGCTCTCAGGTGTCTCATTCACAACAGCACCGGGATGCAAGGGAGCGGTGAAAAAGATGGAGCGTTTCACATCATAAAAGTTCACACCGACCATCGTGGAGAGATCGGCAGTGAAGTACTCACGAAAGTAGCTGCCATAAATCCCCCCATAACCTTGGTCTACGCGCCCCTTTCCAGCAGATCCTTTCCAACGAAAGTTGGTATACGTATAGCCTATGGCTCCTCCCACATAGAAGTGACGGTGGCACTGATCATATCCCAGGACGACGCCGGCACTTTCAGAGTTAACCCCTCGCAGCTGCCCCCGCTTATCTTGCTCATTCCATATGCCAAAAGGCTGCACCCATACATTTTCTCTTCGACCTTCCTCTTTGAAGGTGCGACATCCTCTCGGTGAACAGGGGAGTTCAAAGAGATGCTGAGAAAAAATGGAGGTCACCTGGCTGTTATTCGTCATGTTAATCCACTCAAGCGATCCATAGGCTGCCGGATGCATTAAGTTGAGGGCTTTATTCAGGGCCTTATTAGATAACAACCCTAACACTTGCACCGCAAATGCCAGATCAGAGTTAGGCTGAATCGGAAGCAACGAGATGATATAATCCTTGACATGCGTTGGGTTCCCTGGCTTGACTATTTGGTTATCGAACAATCGACTTTCGAGTACTAAAAGCTGTACGGTCTGGGAGCCGCTATCACTAACGGGGGGATAGAGCACTTCAAATAGAGGAGTTCCAATAGGAGTTAAGGGAAGCTCCTCACTATCAAACGTCCCTGAAATGCTCTCGGCAGTAAGGATGGTAATCCTCTGCCCTTCTAGGAAGTTACCCACAGCAGCTTCTACTACGAGACTCCCTGCAAGGGTGGCTGTTCCTGTGACATCGATCTTATCAGTGTTGCCCACACTATCGACTTCGGCATCAACTATAACACCTGCCCCCCCTGAAAAGATGAGGTTGCGACCCACAGTCATGGTTCCAAAGGCGCCATCACCTCCAGGAGCAATGGTCCCTTGAATGACTTGAAGGTCTCCGGAAGATAGGCCTGGAATGCCAGTGCCGGGGATAGGAGAGGGTAGAGATCCATTAACAAGAAGCGTTGTTGCCACTCCTCCAAAGGTTCCTCCGTCTACTATCACAGGTGTGATTACCGATCCATTGACATTGAGGGTACCTGAATTAACTCTCGTCACTCCAGTATAAGTGTTCGCTCCATTGAGCGTAAAGATTGCGGTATTTCCCGTGTCGAGTGTGATTCCTTGATCAAATACCGCTCCTAATGTGCCGCCACCTGCACCAATGTCACTCTCAATCGGGTTTGGCACAGTAGAATTCGTTGTGAGATCTGTTACGAGAATCTTGCTGCCCGACATCATGAAAATATCAATACCACTTGCTGTTCCAGAAGTGGCTCCTGGGCCAGGAGTTAGGCTACTAGCATTAAAAGAGATGGAAGTTTTGATAGTCAGATCGGCTCCACCGGTAGAATCGGCTTGGAGGAAGATTGCTCCTCCAAAGGCGGCTCCACCGCCGCCTTTTAGGGAGTCGCCTGTGCCCCCACCAAAGCCGGCTGTACCAGGGGTTCCACCACCGACCGCACCGCCGGCGCCGCCACCGAAGCCGCCATCACCACCTGTACCGCCGCTGCTACCGGCGCCGCCGCCGCCACCGCCGAAGCCGCCATTGCCAGCAATAGGAGTTCCTGAGTTTCCAGCTCCACCGCCGCCACCGAAGTCGTTGCCATTACCGCCGGAAGCTGAGAGGCCACCCCCTCCACCGCCGCCACCGAAGCCCCCATCACCCCCGGTGCCAGTGGAACCGCCTTTACCGCCACCCCCACCACCAAAACCACTGCCCCCATTACCACCAGAGCCGCCGCTGCTATCTGAGGCACCCCCGCCGCCACCACCTCCCTGGCCAGATGCGAATGGTGGGGGTGGCAAGGGTGGTACGGGTGCCCCTTTTCCTCCAATTACACCTGCTCCAGTGCCACCAGGATTACCAGCGGTCGTTCCAACACCACCAGAACCACCGCCGCCCCCTCCACCGTTCACACCACTACCGCCAGCGCCAGCGCCAGTGCCACTACTACGAATGCCTCCTGCACCCCCGGAAGTAGCACCTCCATCGGCGCCGTTACCACCGTCCCCTGCACCGCCGCCGCCGCCATCGACACCTGCGGTGAAGGTGGAGCCACCATTGAAGCCCCCGCCGCCGCCACCACCACCGCCGCCTGGGCTGATTGCGCCGGTGTTGCCACCATTGCCGCCGCTGCCCGTGCCAAATTCTGTACCGGCGAAGCCGCCGCCACCGCCGCCGCTGCTGCCGCCGCTACCCCCGCTACCGGTGGCGATGCCAGTACCACCGAAGCCGCCGCCGCCGCCGCTACCCCCTAAGCTGGGGGAATTTCCACCGGTGCTGCCGAAGCCACCGCCGCCACCACCAAAACCAGTGATGCCCGGGCCCGAGCCTCCTCTAGCTTGGCAGGAATCGAAAGTTACATTATCCAAAGTAGTTGTAGATCCCGTGCTCAGAAAGATTCCACCACCAGCGCCTAATCCGCCCCCACCAGTTCTGAATCCACCACTACCTCCTTGTGAATTACCACTTTTAAGGGTGAGGTTTTGGATGACGATAGGCCTGTCGCTTGTCCGAACAAAGAAGCCAGGGTCAATTGCTGAAGTCCAGTCAAGTGTGAATTTGCCACCGCTTGTGTTGCCATCGATAGTGGTGGTGAATCCATTATTAATCGATTGGAGGACGTTGTCTGCATTGAAAGGTTGGAATTGTTGAGTAGAGTCAATGTCGTTTAGAAAATTAATCGTAGTACTACTTCCTGCCGAGTTAGCAGCAATGATTGCCGTTTCTAGAGCTGTTGCACTACTTACATCCACTGCTTCTAATAGGTGGGAGAGGCAAAGGAGGAGAGAGAGAGAGAGAACAAAAGGGCGAATAGGCATTGCGATTTCCTGCTTATTACCTTTTTGTAACGCAGAAATCGGAAAAAGATCAAGCTAACCTCTAGGCTAGTTGTGGAAGAAGAGGATGACGTCGCCATCTTTGACGATGTAGTCGCGGCCTTCTGCGCGGGCCTTTCCAGCCTCTTTCGCCTTCGTGCGCCCTTTAAGGGAGATCATATCATCGAAGGAGACGACTTCGGCGCGGATAAAGCCTCTCTGGATGTCGGAGTGGATCTTACCAGCGGCCTCTTGGGCAGTGGTTTGTTGGGTGATAGTCCAGGCGCGCGTCTCCTGCTCCCCTGATGTGAGGAAGGTAATGAGCGCAAGTGTTTTGTAGCCTACTTTGATAAGGCGGTTTAAGCCCGATTCTTTGAGACCGAGGGAGTCGAGATACTCCGCGGCTTCATCATCGGAGAGTTGAACGAGCTCCTCTTCGAGTTTGGCACAGAAGGGGATCACTTGGCTCCCCTCATCAGAGGCGTAGTTTACAATGGCGCGGTAGTGGGGGGAGTCGAGAGTGAGGATATCCTCTTCTGAGATGTTGGCGGCGTAGATGACTTTTTTTTCTGTGATGAAGTGGTAGGTGCGGAGGAGCTCTCTCTCCTCTTTGGTGAGATCTAGGGAACGAACGGGTCTATTTTCGCTTAAGTGAGCGAGCACTCTTTTCAGAGCTTCAAGGGTGGGAATGAGCTCTCTCTTCCCTTTCGCTTGACGCTCGATCTTCTGAAGGCTATTTTCAACCATCTGCATGTCAGCTAGGATGAGTTCGATGTTGATCACATCAATGTCACTCAACGGGTCGACTTTGCCCTCGACATGGATCACCTCATCATTTTCAAAGCAGCGGACAACATGGATGATCGCATCGGTCTCACGGATAGTAGCGAGGAATTGATTACCGAGGCCCTCCCCTTTGGAGGCGCCCTTTACGAGGCCCGCGATGTCGACAAAGGTGAGGGTGGCAGGAAGGATCTTTTTGCTGTTGGAGAGATCAGAGAGCGCTTTGAGTCGGGGATCGGGGACATCGACGATACCGACATTAGGAGTGATGGTGCAGAAGGGGTAGTTAGAGGCACTAGCTTGGATTTTTTTGAGGAGGGCGTTGAAGAGGGTAGATTTTCCGACGTTAGGCAGGCCGACGATACCGCAAGAGAGATCACTCATGATAGGCTAGCCTGCATTTCTAACCAGCTATCGGAAAATCTTTCGCATCTATTTCTCAAAAAAGTGTAAAAACCTTCTTCGAGACTTTTTTGGCGCCTCGAAAAACAGGCTGCGTAGCTTTTCGAGAGATCTGGTGAGAGATGCAGGCTGGGTTGGGGGTTGAGATTTTCAAGGAGGGAGGCGCTCTGGCTGAGTTCGGGATCGAGTTCGTTATGGAGGTATGAGATGAAGTTGAGGGTGAGGTGGGTCGTCTTTGGAAGGCTCTGTTCAAAGTAGAGGGCGCATGAGAACTTAGTGCGTCCAGTCGCGTCATTGGTCGCTTTGTAAAAGGCGATGGCGGGAACTTTTCCAATATCGACGGCGTAGACGGCAGAGGGGAGGGTGCATAGCCCCTCTCGGGTGAACTCTAAGCGGTGTTGAATCTCATTCTCTCTGATCGGCTCTATAAAGGGGAGGCGGATGGAGTAGGGGCGCCCGAGCATCTTTTTCACTCTCTTGAGATCTCCCTCTGCAAGGAGTTTGCGAATGCGGCCGCTAGAGATCGGCTCTCTATGGTAGCTCTCTTTGGAGAGATAGTGGGCGGTGTAGTTGAGCTCCCTGCCCAGCTCATGAATGGCGGGGGGATCCCCGGCGCGCGCTCTACCGAAGCGGGCATCGGAGCCGAGAGTGAGGTGTGTGAAGGGGAGTTTTGCATGCAGATTTTTGATGAAGGTGTCGTAGGTGAGTCTGGTGAGGGCTTGATTAAAGGGAAGAACAATAGCGAGATCAAAGCCGAAAGAGTCTAAGAGATGTAAGCGCTGCTCGAGCGCTGTGATGAGTGGCATGGGCGACTCGGGAGTGAAGAGGGTGGTGGGGTGGTCGGAGAAGGTGAGGATGACACGCGTTCCCCTTTTGCGGGTCTGTCTGTGAAGCTCTTTGAAAATGAGTTGATGGCCGAGATGCACACCATCATAGACACCAATTGTGAGGGATATGGGGCCGCTAATGGGAGGAATCTGATCAAGATGTGATACGATCTTCATAGATGCTTCCTTAGGTAGGGGATATATGAAAAGGATGGGTCAGAGAGGGATTTTGCGTCAATGCAATCTTTGAGGGTGAAGCACCCGCTGCGGGTGCGCTCTAAGGCGATGAGATGGGCGCATGTTCCTAACTTTGAACCGATATCGTGAGCAAGGGTTCGAATGTAAGTGCCCTTAGAGCAGCTAGCCCGAATTTTTAGCTCGGGATAGGAGTAGTCGAGGATTTCGAGTGCTACAGTGATTTGAATGGGTTTGCGCTCGACCTCTATCCCTTTGCGTGCAAGGAGGTAGAGTTTCTGACCGTCGATTTTTTTTGCAGAGAACATGGGGGGCGTTTGCAGAGTGGAGCCTTGGAAAGTTTGGATCACCTCTTCAATCTCACCAAGAGTAGGGATTAGGTCACTCTCCTTTGTTATCTGCCCATCGCAGTCAAAGGTGTCGGTGGCGGCGCCCAGTTTAAGGGTGGCGATATACTCTTTATCGTCATTGAGGAAACGGTCGGACATTTTGGTGTAGGGGCGGCCGATAAGCATCACCATGACGCCCGTTGCGAAGGGATCGAGAATGCCAGCATGGCCAATCTTCTTGATGGATGAGATTTTGCGCAGGACTTTGACAAGGTAGAAGGCGGTGCGGTCTCTCTCTTTGTCAACGAGAAGGAGCCCTTCACCTTTAGGATTATTCATTGCTGTTTCGGGACTCCTCTTCAACATGAATCTTCTTGAGGAGGGAGTCGATCTTCATCTGCTTGTCAACGCTGTTGTCAGCACGGAAAGTGAGCGTTGGAAATATTCGCATCACTACCTTCTTTGAGGCGTTGACGGAGATGAAGCCTGCTGCGGTTTCGAGGGCGTCGACAGTGTCTTTCCGCTCTTGGTCGGTGCCGATCACACTGATGTAGACCTTAGCGTGGTGGAGGTCTTTTGTGATCTCCACGTCAGTGACAGTTGTGAACTTTGAAACGAGAGGATTGCGGACGCTATCGCGGATCACTTCGCTGATCACCTCTTTAAGGAGTGAGTTGAGCCGTTTGGTGCGTTTTGTCATAACTCTTGCTGGATGTAGGTGATTTCAAAAGTTTTGATAAGGTCTCCAACTTGGTAGTCGCTGAAGCGCTCAAGCAGGATACCGCATTCGTGTCCTTTGCCCATCTCTTTGACATCTTCCTTAACGCGTTTAAGAGATGCGATGGCGCCCTCCCAGATGATCTCACCACCGCGGATGAGCTTAGCAAATTGATTACGTTTGATGATACCGTCGGTAACCATACAGCCGGCAATGGAGCCTAGCAGCGAGGCTTTGAAGATCTGTTTAATCTCAGCCGTACCACTCTCATTCTCTTGGCGCACTTTGTCTAGAGTAGCAAGCATCATCTCTGTAATATCGTCGATGATCTGGTAGATGATATCACGTTTTTTCACGACAACTTTAGTGCGTTTGATGAGCGCTTCGGCATGGCTCTCGACTCGGGTGTGAAATCCGATGATCACAGCGTTTGATGCGGCAGCGAGTTCGACATCAGATTCGGAGATCTCTCCAACAGCTTGAGAGATGAAGTTGAGCTCAACCTTCTCCGTTTCGATAGCAAGCAGCGAGTTGCGGATCGCTTCAACCGATCCCTGGACATCAGCACGTAGAACGATGTTGAGTACTTTTTTTGCTGAGAGTTCTTGCTGGCGAGTGAGGAGGCTTTCGAGTTCACCGCGGTCCCTCTGGAGAGAGGTGCGTTTCGCCCCGGAGGTTCTCTCTTCGGTCAGTTTGCGGGCAGCGCGTTCATTCTCCACCACAATAAACTCGCATCCAGCTTTAGGAATTCCCGACAATCCAGTGATTTTAACAGGGGTGGAGGGTCCGGCGACAGTTAGTGCTTTCCCATGTTCATCGTGCATTGTCTTGATGCGGGCGTAGAAGTCTTCAAAGACAAGAGAGTTACCGATTTCAAGCGTTCCATTTTGAACGAGGAGGGTAGCGATGGGGCCAAAACCTTTATGGAGCTCTGACTCTAAAACCGTTCCACGGGCGCGCGCTGCTGGATTCGCTCTAAGTTCTAGGATCTCTGATTGAAGGATGAGCATTTCAAGTAGCTCAGGGATTCCCTCACCCGTTGTTGCAGAGCATTTAATTGTGATAACACTGCCGCCCCAAGCTTCAGGAAGGAGGTCGCGATCGGCAAGCTGGCGGTGGATATTCTCTGCGTCAAAACCCGGTTTATCACACTTATTCAGTGCAACCACAAGAGGGACACCGGCCTCTTTAGAGAGATTAATGGCCTCATCCGTTTGGGGTTTAATCTCTTCATCTCCAGCAATAACGAGTACGATGATATCGGTAAGGGCTGTTCCACGCTGCCGCATCAGTGTAAAGGCTTCATGGCCGGGAGTGTCGAGGATGGTAAGGTCGCCCTTTTCGCGGTGACATTTAAACGCACCGATATGTTGAGTGATTGCGCCTGCTTCTCCGCCGGCAATGTTACTTTTGCGGATGACATCGATGAGGCTGGTTTTTCCGTGGTCGACATGGCCCATGAAGGCAACGACAGGTGTGCGCAACACAAGTTTGCTAGAGTCGGTCTCTTTAATCTCTTCTTGGATCGTTTTTCCAGTGATGCGGAGGCGCTCTTCTTCGGTTGTGTCGATGGTGATTTCGCACTTGAACTCATGGCCAAGAAGTTGGATGGTGGTCTCGTCATCTAGAAAATCGTTGATGGTGATGGCAATGCCCTGCATGAAGAGCTTAGAGATAAGCTCGGAAGCTTTGAGCTTCATCGCTTGGGCGAGCTCTTTCACTGAGATGGGGATACGGATAGCGAGCTCACTTGGACGTACGACTTCGATGATCTCTCTTGGCGCTTTATAGCGTGGACGTCGCCGTCTCCAACCGCGTTCTTCACCAACGCGCAATCCTTGGCGGTCGCGCGCATCGAAACGAGAGTCCTGCCGTTTACGTGGGGGACGGGCGGTGCGACCAAAGCTCGCTTTAAAACCCTCCTTCTGTTCTGGCTGAGGAGTCTTCTCCTTCTCTCGCTTTCTGATATCTTCAAGGGATTCAGCTTTAGGCTTTGCCTTCTTCTCTTGCTTGGGCTCGATGGTCTTTGACTTTGGAACAGCTCCAAGCGCGGCTCTCTTCTCTGGAAGCGCGCGTTTGGGCTCGGGGCTCACTTGAGTTTTAGCCTCTGCTTCGGCTTTGGGCACTGATGGAGCAGCCTTCTCCTCAACTTTTTTGGGAGCTGCCCTCACTTTGACCACTGCTTCTTTCGTCTGCTCAGGCGCTTTTACGACTGGTTTCTTTGGAGCAGCAAGCTCCTCTTTTTTCTCTTTAGTCTTCTTCAGAGCAGCAGCAAGTTGAGTGTTTTTTACTTTTAGCTTTAGGTTTTTTGCCAAAATTTACGTCCTTATTTTGCGCAATTTCTCCATGAGATCATCGGCCATCTCTACACTAATTCCAGTCTCTTTGGAAAGATCCTTGGAAGAGATATTGAGGATTTTTCGGGGGGTATCAAAACCCGCTTCCTTGAGCGTATCGATCACAAATTGGTTCATCCCTTCAACTTGAGTGATCTCGACATCGAGCTCAGGGCCCTCCTCAAGCTGCATCTGTTTCCGTTCAAAGGAGAGTGTAGCTTGGTACTCAGTCATCTTTCTGACATCGAGCTGTGCTCCAACGAGTTCCGCATTAAGGCGAGCATTCATCCCGCGCTTTCCAATTACGATTGGGTAGTCATCATCCTCAACAACTATAAAAATGACCCCTTTCTCTTCATCATAGTTGATCTTTTTGACTTCAATTGGATGAAGAAGACTCTGCAAAAGCTGAACTTTGTCGTCTGTGTAGATGACAATATCGATCTTCTCGTTGTTGAGCTCCCGAATGACATTCTTCACACGTGTTCCTCTCACACCGACGCAAGCTCCCAGAGGATCGACCTTTGGATCATTGGAGTAGACTGCAAGTTTTGTGCGGTAACCAGCATCCCGCGCGATCTTCTTAATGCCGATCGTATCATCATTCAGTTCAGGTACCTCAAGGTTGAAGAGCTCTTCGACCATCTCGGGGTGGCTGCGGGTTAGAATCACTTCGGCTCCGCCATTATCGGTATCACGAACCTCCCAGAGTAGAGCCTGGATACGGTCGCCGACAAAATATCTCTCCGTCTTGGGATAGTAGCGATCGGGAAGGATCGCTTCTACCTTTCCAAGATCGACGATGAGTGTTGCCCCTTTAACCACACGCTTGACAGTTCCAGAGACGAGTTCGTGGATGCGGTGGCGGTACTCTTCATAGATGACATCGCGTTCGGCGCTACGCAGTTTTTGCGAGATCACCTGGCGGGCAGTCTGAGCTGCAATTCTTCCAAATTTATCAGGGGAGATCTCGACTTGGATGAACTGACCGATTTCGGCGGTAGGAACGAGCTCCCTCGCCTCTTCGAGTAAGATCTCTTCATCGGGGTAGGAGATACTCTCGACCACCTCTTTTTCAGCGATCACTTCGATGGTGCCATTTTTGGGATCGATGGAGACGCTGACAGGGCCCGCACTCTTCATACTCTTGCGCGCAGCGGCTTGGAGGGACTCTTCGATCGCACTAATGATCGTCTCGCGTTTAATCCCTTTTTCTCGTTCTAAATACTCAAAAATAGCTACAAGATCTTTATTCATTACCTTCTACATGTTTAATGTTTTTGTATTTAACCAATCCCGGTTGAAAGCGTGAAGAGAGCTACTCCTCTTCCTTCTCTTCGCTCTTCTCTTCCTTCGTCTTCTTTTTTTCGTCTTTCTTCTTCTTCTTCTTGACGACGATATCATCCCGATTTTCTTGATTCTGCTCGACTAAGTACTCCTTGATCGAGAGAGAGATCTTTTTATGTTCGGGATCCAGTTTGATCACCTTTGCGGTCACCTCATCTCCTGTTGTGACAACCTCGTCGACCTTTCCAAAAGCTTGATCGGAGAGCTCAGTGACATGGACTAATCCCTCAATACCGCTATCAAGCTCGATGAAGGCTCCAAAAGCCGTGATTTTCGTGACCACGCCCTTGACGATCGTACCAATCGGCAGAGTCTTTTCAATCGACTCCCAGGGGTTGGTGCCCAACTGTTTCACACCTAGAGTAATCTTTTTACTCTCTTGATCTACAGATAAGATAATCGCTTCTACACTGTCGCCCTTCTCGAAAACTTCTGATGGATGCGAAACCTTCTTGATCCAACTGAGATCAGAAATGTGAATCAGACCATCGATGCCAGGTTCAAGTTCAACAAAAGCACCGTAGTTCGTGAGGTTACGAATCTCCGCTTTAACGCTGCTGCCAACAGGGTATTTCTCATCGACACCTTCCCAGGGATTCTGCTCAGTCTGTTTAATCCCTAGAGAAATTTTACCTTCATCTTTCTGAACAGAGAGGACGATCGCTTCAAGTTCATCTCCCTTCGTTACAATTTCACTAGGATCGGTCACATTCTTAACCCATGACATCTCAGAGATGTGGATGAGCCCCTCAATCCCCGCCTCAATCTCGATGAAGGCGCCATAAGGAACAAGATTGACGATCTTCCCTTTAATGCGTGTTCCTGGGGGATACTTCTGTTCAATCTCTTCCCAAGGATTGGGCTCTTTCTGTTTAAGCCCCAGAGCGACGCGGCCCTTCTCCTTATCGATGTGAAGGATCACCACCTCAAGTTCTTCATTGAGCTGCACCATCTCTGAAGGATGCTTAATACGCTTCCAAGTCATATCGGTGATATGGAGGAGGCCATCTAAGCCGTCGAGATCGAGGAAGACACCGAAATCGGTGATGTTCTTAACAAATCCTTTGCGGGTCTCACCCTCTTTAATTTTCTCGAGCAGTTCCGCTTTTTTAGAGCTCCTCTCCTCTTCAAGAAGTTCCCGTCTAGAGACGACGATATTTTTTCGTTCGATATTGATTTTTAGGATCTTGAAGTCGAAAGTCTTATCGAGGAACTCATCCAAGTTTTTGATGCGCCTGTTATCAATTTGGGAGCCAGGAAGGAACGCTTCCATCCCGATATCTACCATCAAGCCACCTTTAACCTTTCGGATGACCTTCCCTTCGACAACTGACCCCTCTTCACAATGGTCGATAATATACTCCCACTGACGATGGCGTCGTGCCTTTTCACGAGAGAGAACGATCTGACCATCTTCCCCTTCGGTGCGGTCCAAGTAGACTTCAATCTCATTACCTAGAGTGAGCTCACTCATATCAATAAATTCATTTACCGGGATCAGCCCCTCAGACTTAAGCCCTACATCCACCACTACAAAGTCAGGAGTTAGCTCAACAATTTTACCCTTAAGGATCTGTCCTACTTCCATCTTAGAGATAGAACCTTTCTGGTCGCTATCCTCTTTATTATTTAGTAACTTTTGAAATAGTGCTGCATCTTCATCTTGAAAGTCGACATCATCAATAATCTTACTTTCGCTCCAGTCGTATTCAACTTCTTTAGACATTTGTAGGGTTTCTCCATGGGTTAATAAATCTGCGTCTGTAAGCCAAACCTTTTTTAGCGAACAAGACTAGTTAAAAGTAGCAGTTTAGCAAAAAATTCCTAATAAAAGCAAACCCAAGAAAATTCTTTCGTGAATGCTTTCGATTTCCGCATCGACAGAAGGTAAAACTTTTCTTGAATTTGGGTGTGGTTCAAATAGGGGAATAAAACCACAGAGAGCGCAGAGATCACAGAGAGAGGTTAAATCATCAGACGCTTGACCCCTTCTTATAACATCTTTACATTAAACTTGATGAGTACGCCCCTGCGACAATCAGATAGCTTCATTAATAGCACCTAACTCTTATGCAGACTTGATTTCTCAGACCCAAGGATCCGACTCCCTCTCTGTGGTCTCTGTGATCTCTGTGGTAGTTAATTTCTGTCTATCCCAAGGGTTCACATGCTTGAATTTGTGATAATATTCCCCTGTAGACTACACTAAAAGTATGAAAAAAATCATCATGAAATTCGGGGGCGCAGCGCTAGAGAGCCCTAGCCATTTTTCAAACGTGGCGGAGATTATCGCGGAGAAGAAGCTGCACTACGACCATCTCGTGGTAGTGGTCAGTGCGATGGGAGGAGTGACCGACGAACTGATGGGACTCGCCCATCAGGTGGCAAAAGAGCCGGCAGAGCGTGAGATGGATATGCTTCTCTCAGTAGGTGAAAGAATCAGTATGTCACTCTTGGCAATGGCCCTCTCAGATCTCGGAGTCGAAGCGATCAGCCTAACAGGAAGCCAATCGGGGATTATCACCTCCAGCCGCCACCGTGAAGCGGAGATCCTCACAGTACGCCCACAGCGCATCAACCACCATCTAGAAAGAGGAGAGATCGTCATCGTCGCAGGATTTCAAGGAGTCAGTGCAGAGAGAGAGATCACTACACTTGGAAGAGGGGGATCAGATACCTCGGCGGTCGCCCTAGCGATCGCTCTAGCGGCCGAAAAAGTGGAGTTTTACAAAGATGTAGAGGGAATCTACTCCCAGGATCCTAAGAAGAACCCACGAGCCGCTCTATTGGAGAAGTTAACCTTCGAAGAGGCACTCAAATTCCAGAACCCCCTCCACTCCCGCTCCATCCTACTCGCTTCAAAAAATAATCTACCTCTGCATATCCTCTCCTTCAAGCGAGATCTAAGAGAGCACTTTCCAGGAAGTTGGATTGAGGGGTCGGCTACTAAGAAGGAGGCTGTCTATGAAGCCGCCTTACCTAAATAACTTATGATCAGCTAGATAGTAATTCTGAAAAAAAAGAGCAATTATATCCCAACTATGGTAGAATTTCCTTAAAAAATACCAATTGCTAGAGATTAGAAGAAGGATCAACCATCATGGCAGCACCAGTAGCAGCTCGGCCCCGAAGAATAACTCCCGGTATCTCACCCTACCTATTAGCAGACTTTGCTATTGGCACATCAGTAGGAGTTCTCTGCGGCTACTTGATCTCCCCAATAGCGCGCGATTTCAAATTGTCACCTCTATTTATGGTGATCGCTAACTTAGCATCCTTCCAATTCAAGGAGTACTATGGGGAGGAAGTTAAATCCAAGCTTCTTAACATGAAAGAGAAGGTGTTTAAATATCTTCTTATCAATATTCCCGCGTTGTTTATCTCTATCTGCGCCTCCCGAATTCTACGAGGCTCCTTCAGAGCTTCTCCCCGTCTCCTTAGAGTATGGCTCACCTACACACTCTGCGGAGTGGTCGCAGCCGCAGTAACGAGACTCATCTTCGAACACTTCGCTCTGATCGACCGTAATCGGGTACCTACTTGTTATCTCCTCAATGCTGTCAACAAAGGGTGGCCCGATAAGACCGTTCAGACCTTGATAGAGAAGTATCGGGGTGAATTAACTAGCGCTGAAGCCGAAGATATTCTCAAAAGTGATTATTCCGATGCTGTTAAGTTCCAAGCGGTCAAGAAAATCCATGGTTCACTACCAAAAAAGACCCTCTCTTTAGCTCTGACTTTGCTTAACACAAAATCATCCGTCGATCAGCTCATTAAGATATCTGTGGATGCACTATTCATAAAAGTTGTTGAGGACGATCCGAATTTTCCGAAACCTATCCCTGCAGATCCACCTGTAGCTGCCGATGAGGAAGGGCTGAGACAGTACAATAGAGAGCTTGTGACGCGTAAAAGTGAGCTAGATGGAAAATTTAGGGAGTATAAAAACGCTGTCGATGCAATCCTTACCCCTGATGATAAGGCTGTCAAAGGAATCCCTCCCCGTCGTGGTCCGGATGCACCGAAGAAAGGATTAATAGATTTGCGACTTAAGAAGGTTCAAGGTCAACCTCGGTTTAAAACGATAAAAATATTAGAGAAGCTTGATGACTACATGGTCTTTTTAATTCTTACCAGAGGAGCCTTTGAGACTTGGCCCTTGAAAAAAGAGAATAGAGGGAAAGGTCTGTTTGCTGGAATCTTTGGTAGGGATAAACCCGGCGTTTCAAAGGTTGATAATATGACGGATTACGATCGCTTTGGCGAGATCAGCAAAGCTAATAATGATGTATACACTCCACTTGGAGATAACCTTGGTCGTCTACCACATACTCTCATGGATTATATCTTTGAGTTCATACCGCTATATGGCAAATTCAATGCCATCTATATCAGTGCTTATTTCAACGTATGTGCGAGACGCTCGATTAAGATAGAGTGCGAAAGAGAACTGGCCATAACAAGGGAATAGAAAAAATGTCGGTTCAGGGAATCAAAGCATTCTTAGCGCGCCCTCAAACTGCAGAGATGGCCATTGTTTCAGCTCTAGGGTACTTGTCCTGCCGCATCTTTACTCCCTCAGTTCCGCGAACTGTTACCATTCTTACCGCTGCGATAACTTCCATAGGGATTCAACGCAGCCGCGAATATTGGCAAAAGGGGGATGGTGCAAGCTCCAACTTCCTTAGACTAGCTGCGACAACTTCCATTATAAATCTTGTTGTGTTCATGTTTTTTCTCAGAAAAGAAGTAACCACAAAGTTTAGACCCATTAATGGCCTGTATCTTAGATTTAATAGTGTGCATGTTTATGTTACTAATGTGTATCTTGAATTATTCTTTGTATACCCATATTCTAGCTTAATATCAATCGTAGTTACTAGAGTGATCTTCTTGTCCTATGTTATTCCCAATCATTATAAGGCGTCAAGACGCCATGTGTTACGTGCGATCAATATGGGTCTATCAGAGGCCTCTGTTTTGAAGTTGATTGAGAACGTGGATGGTCCGTAATTTCATCCCGAAGATTCTAGGTGGGGAACTATCCCCGCTTTAGCTATCCATCGGGGCTATTCTCAACGTGTGTTTGGGCACTGAAAGGTTATTTTGATCGATGCAATTTGAACGGCATTAAATCTATCCTCCATATTAGAGAGATGCCTCCCAAAAATGGGTGTTTCGATCGACGTCTTATGCATATGATTGATAGATGTCCCTCTCGGTCTATCAAGCTCGTGGAGTTGATCATCCCTCATAGTTTTTCTGATGACCCTATTTTGATGGCGATTGATAGGTGCGATCTCACTTACAGAACAAGTAAAATGACAGTCTTTTTGGCAATTAGCAAAGCTGGTCACATAAGGTCATTCTTTCGCTAATTGGTAGAGTTAGAATAGAGCCTGATTCCTTATCTTGGAGAGAATTTGGTCAGACGCCTCGCAACGGCTGGAACATCCTGTCCGAGGATATCAACAATTTCGATGCAACCACTATTGATATGGGGGAACTACAGCCCATCTCTAAGGATGCGACTGATCACATCTTTGAGTACCTACGGGTAGCTGAGATATATAGCGCACTCAATGTCTGCAGATATTGGAACGCAATCGCGAATAGCTTGATTACAAGGGAGATTACTCTCGATCAGAGAGCAATCGCTAACTCTGAGTCATGAGATCTTTTCCAACTCTATCCATTCTATTCTTTGAGAGCTGCTCCTCGCATCCGGGATCATCCAAAGGCACTCTTGACGATTCGAAAAGATAGTCTGCGTAGTTTCTCCCAGTTCTGATGAGAAATGTAGGTTAAGGTCCTGAGCTCAATTCTATCTAACTCAGTATTAGTGGGTTTAAGTCGAAATAATTCCTTACGTTGAGCTTGATTTTTAGTCACACAGGGTTTACTATATATGATATAAATTAAAGATAACATTTGCAGGGAACGATGTCTCAGTTGACGATTCGCATCATAGATGATTTGTCTCTTGATAACGGTAAGGATTTTACTCTTGCCCAGTACGGCTGTGCTCATTTGGCATCACTCGTAGCTTTTGGAAAGAGCTATCAAATAACAAAAATAGAGTCTGGCAAGATTATTCTTATACCTCAGCCCTCCAGAAGGTTGTCCCTTCAGCAGGTCATCCTTCTTGCGATGATGGTCATCCCAACCCTTGCTCGCATTACAAAAATTCCCCAAATCAAAGGTCTCACTAGTTGGGTGACCCTTCAGCGGTACAGTCTGGGCATGGGTACGATCTTTATTGCCACTGCTTCCATTGCAAAAATTATCCTCTTAAAGAGCCTTACCGGAAATGGAAAGTGGCAATTTCCCCTAGCAGAGCCAGAAGATATAACCCCGGAAAATCCCGAAGAGTTCAACTCTGAGTTACCCAGTCATTCTCTGAAGCGAACGCCTCCTAAAACTGTGGTGCGTGTCTCTGTAGGTATTGGTGCTATGGGGGAAATTCCTCCTTTGGAAATTCTGCCTATAGCCGAGACTGCCCTCCGCAGGTGGCCTGAGGCGATGTATAGGTGCGGGAAAGATGGGCACCGTGGGATCAAAAGCCCAGAGAAGCGCCTGGGATTTATCGCTAGTGGCCTCCGACATGGTGGCAATGCGATGCCAAATTCTTATGAAGAAAACCCTGACGGCTGCGGGAAAATTGTCATAAAGGATCGGTCAATAGAGATCTGTTTTCCTGATGAGGGCTATGCAGAGGAGGTCTCAAACGCTTTGAAGGCGATAGGATGCCCTGTTGATTTCGAAAGGGTCAATATGATTCCTACCGAGGAAGACTATGAGCACTATCGCGGTGCTGTTGTCTTTAATAGTGCTAAGTCTTTCCTCTTTTTCGCAAGAGAGATCTGCCAGCAAAGTTATCCTGATGTAAGAGATATTCTCAAGAAGCATCGCACTCGTCATAAGGACAAACTGCCAACAATCTTATCGGAATTGACCAACAAGCGGAAGAACCTTTCTATCTCCTATAATAAAACGCACGAGCCTTATAAGAGTTGGAGAGCCAAGCGGACACAGCTAGTTGGCAATCACCTCTCTATTCCGGAAAAGATTTGGGCTACTGATCCTCTCCTCACTATCGGAGCGACGTCATCACTCCTTGTTCCGGGCTATAAATCCCTGAGAGATGCCAGAGAATATAAAAACATTGTGCACGCCACTCTAAGTGCTGATAGAGGCTTATCCCTCTATTTTCCTGCAGAAAAGGGGAGCATAGCCTTAGAAGAGGAATATCAGAAAGCAAGTAAGTTTCATGGCCAGCGCACCCAGCAGGCGTTGAAAAAGGTAAAATTATCCTTTAATTCGGAAGACCTCACTACGAAGCCCTTTAATGAGAAGGGACAGAATCACTTTTTTATGCTCTATAGCAGAGATCCTGAAACGATTGTGCGTTATCTCCTCTTGGTATGTAAACTGACTCGAGAAGAGGTTGAACAGATTGTCAAGACCAGTTCTATTAATGGAAGTAAGTTAGGGAAAGATATCACCAACTTCTCAAAAAGAAGGATCGAAGGCGAAGAGGATTATTACCGATGCTACATCCTGGATCAGGATTTCAAAGAGAGCCTGAACGGAATAACCCTTAATAGTAACAAGTTTGTTTTCGAACCACTTCCCGACCTTCCGGAAGAAGCGCGAAATATCAATATTGACAGAGACTTACGTAGGGCGTTCCAACTCTTACCAGAACAGGCGGCAGGAGAGCTTGGCTACGATTATCCATCACTTAAACGGGGCATAGAAGACATCATTAATGTTGTCAACGGCGGTAACCACTCTGGTCTACCTCATGAACCGAGAGAGAGAGAACGCTTCCGAGATAATTATCGAATCATGTTGAAGCACATTCTCTACTTATTGGAGGATGTAAAGAAGGATAGAACTAAAGAGGACAGCTTTCTTGCCAGGACGATTTCTGTTCTTGCCAATGGAGGAACGGCATGCATTGGAAAGCATGTACAGGGGATGCTCAACGTCTATAACGCTTTCAAGCCCTATTCCACCTCGGCGATCTACCATAGCGTACGAGAACGTGACATCCATGGACTTCCTACTATTGATGCACAGGTTATAGAGATCATAGAGACACACTTGAACTCTCTTGAGAAGGAGACACTGGCGGGCGAGAGGAAGTATGCGTTTGATGCAATTGCCGAAAGTCATAGACAACGTCATGGGGGTGATCTTTCACATTTGAAAAATCATATCCTTAAGCAGATTGGGAGAGAGCGAAACATCCCTGGTGCGGAATTAGCAGATTATGAAGATCCTTATGTCAGATGTGGGGGGGACCCTATTCACAAAGACACTCTCCTTGCACTATTTGATAGCAGATATAACTCAGTGGCTTGCGAATCGATTCTCAAAGAGATGCATGAAAAAATACAGTATGAGAAAGCAGAATCAGTGCAAAAAGTATTCGATTTTCTTAAGTATCATGCAAGTGAGGAGATGAAAGAGGACCCGTCTGAATTTTTCGATGAGAATAGATTAAGCATTAAGAAGAAATACTGGATACAGATTTTGATTATAACAGACTACTTTTCAACAAAATAGAAGAAAGGGAAGAAAAAACAGATGGCAAGTTACAATATCATCACAACACCATACGATGCAGGACGTTACCACGTGAACGTGGCGTATGAAGGCACCCTAAACGGCAGGTCTGTAACTCCTTTAGAACGGATCGAGCACTTAGTCTATGGCATCATCTGTCTTATCCCGCTCATCAATATCATCGCCGAGAGGATCTTATTTGCCATGGGTAAGCACACCCTCGAAGCTCTCT
>SDBT01004213.1_pt1 | contig 24510 bp, 32 predicted proteins | sample 2277101 | NCBI WGS metagenome assembly SDBT01 (sample SAMN10404973, study PRJNA504765) | marine sediment metagenome | isolation source: marine sediment core GS10_PC15, 103 cmbsf | place: Arctic Ocean: Southern Knipovich Ridge | collected 2010 | reverse complement strand
AGCTACCCGCGCCGCGGCAATCGCGTGCCGATCGAATCAGGGGCTATCATGCGGCCTACATAAGATATTCGCAGACTACAAAGCCCAATCAACGGCAATCTACATCGACCTAGGCTACTGGCAACGCCGCCTCAGATCCAGATACGACGGATACCATAAACTCATAGTCAATTCCCGCCACCCGACAGCCTACTTCCAGAACCGCGAACACGATGAACAAAGGTTCCGCAAACTAGGCGTACCTATCCACCCATGGCTAAAGAACAAAAAAGGTGGCATCCTCCTAGCCAGCATGTCGCAAAAAGCCGCAGTAGCAGAGGGACTGTCGCCTTTCGTATGGGAGCGGGAAGCACTGCAAACAATCCTCCAGCACACCGAGAAGCCTGTAATCTATCGACCGAAGCCCAATTGCACCAGAGCAAGACCAATGAAAGGATCGACCTTCGACAAGAAAACGGCGCTACAGGACGCGATCAAAAGAAGTTATGCCATCGTTACAAGGCAATCCAATGTCGCTGTCGATGCATTGCTCCATGGGGTGCCTGTTTTCTGTGAACAAGGTGTAGCCTCAGTCATGGGCTGTAGTGACCTAACCATGATAGAATCCCCGCTCTATCCTATCAACCGAGAACAATGGGCTGCTGATATAGCCTGGACCCAATTCACAACAGAAGAGATAGCAACCGGCCTACCATTCGACCACCTGAAGGAAGAGGGGCTAATACCGTGAACATCGTTTTTTTCCATTCATCGAAACCACGAGAGATTGAGCTGGCCTATGCGTTCGCGGAAGGGGCCAGACTGCACGGTCATAACGTCAAACCTCTCAGCCTAGGGGCGGCAATGCCAGAGGAAATAGAATTAGCCTGTATGGTCGGCGTCAAGTCTCTAAAGCTCTGGAAGTTCTTCACGAAGCGCGGCATATCCGTAATGATGTTTGATAAGGGTTACTCCAGACACCGCTTAGGGCGATGCTGGGAGTATTGGAGGATATCACTAAACGGCCACCATCCGACCCAGACAACACTAACCGGCATCGACTACCCGCCAGATCGTTTTGAAGATATGGGCCTAGATGTTTCCCGGTGGAGGAAGAGAGGCGAGCATATCCTGATCGCAGGCTCCAGCGAGAAATACCACAGATTCTATGGCCTACCCCATCCTACCGAATACGCAAAATCCATTATAGACGTACTCCAAACCCACACTAAACGTGATATCATTTACCGACCAAAACCAAGTTGGCGCGGGGCTAAACCTATCAAGGGTTCTGAATACTCACACGGTAAAGACTCACTCGCGGCCATCCTTAGAGATTGCCACGCGATAGTCACGCATGGGTCGAATACTTGCTTTGAAGCTGCGCTCATGGGCGTGCCTAGCGTTATCCTTGGCGATGCTGTAATGAAGCCCATATCAACGACCAGCCTAAGGGCCATTGATCAAGTCAAGTTAGGTAATCGGCAACCTATTTTCAACGGGCTTGCTTATCATCAATGGACGCTGAAAGAATTTAAGTCAGGGCTGGCATTTAACACAATTGGAGAATGGTTATGAGTACTGGAAAATTCAATTGGAAATCTGTAGAACAAGCAGCCAAGCGAGTCGCTAAATGGCCGGAATGGAAACGTAAATATAGAATAGACGCTGTCGTAAATACCCAGATTGGTGGTGGGTCATCCAATGCTTGGCCTGACGGAAGCGGAGTCAAAACAGCGGATGAGGGCAGAGGGGTTTAATGAGCCGAACCAAGCACCACACAGGCCAGAAGCACAGACACGGAGGCCATGACTTATGGAGCCGCCGACCATGTGCCGGATGGTCTTATTGTGCATTCAGTAAGCGCATGACCATTCGACTCGAAAGAGCCAGAGAGCGGAAAGACATTCAAACAGAAATCAAACTTAGCGACTCAGGGGAAACTGCATGCTCATAAGGGTGCTTGGTGCTGGATTTTATGGCTGCCATATCGCGATAGCTCTAATAGAAGCTGGAAACGACGTTGAAGTTCACGAAATCAACGGCAGAATTTTTGACGGTGCATCCGGCAAGATCCCCGCAAGACTCCATCTAGGGTTTCATTACCCACGCTCCAAGAAAACCCGTATGGCCTGTCAGAAGCATGTTCCTGAGTTCATGCAGCACTATGGCCAATTTACTCACGGGGTCAAAACAAACATCTACGCCATAGCGCAAGACGCCAGCATGGTTGATTATCCCCAGTACGTAGACACACTCAATAACGAGGTTCCATTTAGTGAAATAGCCCCTGGAGCATACGGGCTCAAGAACGTGGAAGGCGCTTTGCTGACAGAGGAGCGCCACATAGTCACCGATCAGGTAAAGGCGTATTTCGAAGAGAAACTAAAAGACCATATCACCTATTACAAAGCAGCCGGTGTAGTCGATAGTCCAGACTATGACCTAACCATAGACGCGACCTTTTGCGCGAACGATAGTGCAGGCATAGACAGATATGAACCCTGTGTGGTCGGCGTCCTAGGCGGTCCTACAGATATTGCCGTAACGATTATGGATGGACCCTTCAGCAGCCTGTACCCATGGAATGAGAAGAAAGGATTATCCAGCATCTCAAGCGCCAAGTGGACGCCATTTTCCAAGGAGTGCAAAACATGGGAGGAGGCTAAATACTTACTTGACCACCTAGATAAACAGGAGATCATAGAGCAAGCATACGGAATGTTTAACGATCTGTCAGGGTATTACCCGGACCTGAGAAAGAACTATCATTTTGTCGATTCCATGGTATCAATCCGAGCAATGCCGCTATCTGGTGCAGATGCTCGTTTGGTCGATGTGGTCAAGATCGGTGATAAGGCACTACGGGTGCGCGCAGGTAAAATAGATGCCGTGATTCAGGCGGCTAGAATGATAATTGATAGGATATAGTAACCATGTTTAGCGATAGACCCGAATTTATATGGGACACTGAGCCACCAACAGAATCTGGCTGGTATTGGTTCAAACAGGCATATGACGACCATTTTCAAAGAATAATCTATGTGTTCACTCGTCCAGGACATGGATATTTATGTGTGAACTCCGAAGGTATGAGCCTGTATCAAAAAAGCGATTTTCTAAGCGTGAAGAGAATGACTAAAGCTATTTGGGCCGGGCCAATACAAGAGCCGATGTAGGAAAACATATGAGAGAACTACTGCCGCCAAAAAACGTACGCAAGACCACCCCTAGGTGCTGCGTAACCTGTAAACACTATATCGAAGTAAAGGATGGTTCGGACACATACCCAGAGTGCGAGCGCGACGAGGATATTGTAAGCACCAGCGAGGAAGACTATTTTAGGGTTTGTGACTACTGGAGACTGGAAAAGCCATGCTAGGAATAACCGGATACCACAGCAGCATAGCGAAAGCATACCCACGCGGGGCCAATGCAGACCGTGAGATCATAGCCGACAGAATAGAGAACCTTTCTTTTGTATGTGACGAATATCTTCTCTGCGGCGGCGTTCTTCATGGTAAGGAAATTACCGAGATAAGCGACGAGGAATTAGCCGAAACCTTTGCTGTAAACTACACCAGCATAGCTAAGTTCTGCGACGAGCTATTTTCAGTGAACAAAGAAGCCAAGGTCTGCATCATCGGCTCAGAATCAGGCGTAAAAGGCTCTTACGACATGGCATACGCTGGAGCCAAAGCCGCGCTTCATTTGTACGTCGAAACAAAGAAACTCAACTTCCCCGAACAGAACCTAGTATGTGTATCCCCTACCATCATCGAAGACTCCGGCATGACACAACGCAGAGACGACCTTAAAGAGGTTTTAAAGCGCGGTAAGCAAAGACGCATGGGTAGATGGATAAAGGCCGAGGAGGTAGCCAGGATCGCGCACTTTGCGTTGCATGAGGTAGCATTGGCTAATACGGTGATTCACGTTAACGGAGGGTGTTGGTAATGTCGAAAAACGAGGTGTATATTTGCCTAGACTTTGACGGGACCGTTATAGATACGAAAACCAAAAAACCCGTGCCCGACGCTTTAATGTTTGTGAAGTCGTGGATGGGTCTTGGAGCAAAAATAATACTATGGACCGTCAGGGAAGGGGAGGATCTTAAATGGGCTGTCGATTACCTAAAGAGTAATGGTGTTGAATTATTCGGCATCAACACTAACCCAGCGAAGAAATGGCGTAACCGAAGAAAGGCTTTTGGTATCTATGTTGATGATATGGCAGTCGGCTGTCCGGTTAGAAAATATAACGGCCTATCATCTCTTTGTGTAGACTGGTCTGCTGTCGGGCCGCGCGTAGATCGTTGGTTAAGGAAGGGGAAAAAAGGTGGCTGTTAATGTCTAGACTAAAAGGCCAAAAAGAAGTACAGCGCATAGAAGCAGAACGACTTCATGCAATCATGGCAACATGCCTGGTTCCAACGAATTCAGGCATTGCAATTGATGCCGGAGCCCATGTTGGTTCGTGGACCGTATTGATGGAAGGCTATTTTGATATGGTCCACGCATTTGAACCATGTGAAGAAAGTTTCAGTATGTTGATAGAAAATATAAGAAATATATACAACCTTGAAAAGCTACCTTCCGTTATTGCCTACCGGATGGCGCTAATGGATAAATGCTGCAAGGTGAGAGTCCATCCCCCAAAGCCATCACGGAAGACCCTGACAGCACGACAGGTAAGCTACGGGGGTGATGTTGAAGCTGTATCAATCGACAGCTTAGACCTAACCGGCTGCGACCTAATAAAACTCGACCTAGAAGGAGCTGAACTACTCGCACTCCAAGGGGCTCTAAAAACAATACGGAAATATAAGCCATACTTGATAATCGAATTCAACGCGCTAGGTGGTAGATTCGGGCACACGGACGCAGCTATATATTCGTTTGTTAAAACTTTAGGGTATGATCAGGTCTGGAAAGATGGCGTAGATAGGGGATTTGCATGCAAACAACCATAGTTACTGGATTTTCGGGCAAGGGGTACGACGAGTACGGGAAGCGGTTTCTAGATTCATTTCGCAAATACAATTCAGGTTTCGACCTCCATCTCTACACCGATGGGGTATTGCCTATCAGCATGCCATTAGTCAAACAATACCAGCAAGACCAGATTAAGGGGCTTCCTCAATTCTTAGCCAGATGGGATAAAGACAAAGCTGCAACAGGATGCGGGGAGGTAGGAGGCTGGAACAAAAAGGAATGCCTGAATAAATACTCATACCGATATGATGCCGCCAAATTCTGCAAGATGGTTTATACGATGTGGTCGGCAGCGCATTTAATTGTGGATAGCGCTGAAATACCCGGATCGCAGTACATGATTTGGTTGGACGGGGATACCGTGGTCAGGAAATTCATACCTGTTGACCTGCCGACCAAAGCTTTGCCAGACGAATACGACTTTGCATATCTAGGCCGCGAGCCCAAACACACGGAGACAGGGTTTCTAGTTTTCAAGCTGCCCGAGTGTTTGCCTATTCTGGATTCGTGGGTTGAATTCTACGACAAAGATTTATTCTTCCAGCAGAAGGAGTGGCATTCAGCTTTCTTGTTTGATCGCGCGCGCGAGAAGCACCCTGGCATAAAGGGGTTCAATCTTACTCCGGGTGGGCGTGGGCATGTCATACATCAGTGTTTTGTTGGCACGATTTTTGACCACACGAAAGGCCGCCGTAAGACAAAAGGCCGTAGTCCAGAGGCTAAATAATGCAGAATTTCACTCTTGCTAATGAGAAAGAAGAAACTGAAGTAGTTCTCGCTCTGACTCACACATCTGCTTGTAGGAAAGTTTTCGGGCCGACCCCTGGTCACCATTGGGCGGTTGTTCCTGATAACGAAATAGATTCCTATAAAGAATATGATTTACCTATACTTGTGAGTGTAGAATCAGAAAAAGGCGTAATCAAGACTTGCGCTCTTATGGATCACGGGTAGGTGAAAGTATTTGTAGGGTATGATCCTAGAGAAAACGATGCTTTCACTGTAACATTCCAATCCGCCCTCAATTACAACAAACATCTAGATATAAGCGGCGTCTACATACATCTCTGCCAGGCGTCCGGCCTATACAAAAGGCCAATGTCTCACACCAAAGACGGAAAGCTGATAGACGTACTCTCAGGCGCTCCTATGTCTACGGAGTTCGCCCTTACCCGCTTCCTAATCCCCTGGCTCGCTCCCAAAGATTGCAAGTGGGCTTTGTTCATGGATTGCGACATGTTGATTCGTTGCGACTTATTGCAGCTAATGAATGTGGCCGATGATAAATATGCCGTGATGTGCGTTAAACACGATATCGAGCACGGCACCGGGAAGAAGATGGATGGATGCCAGCAGACGACCTACCCTAGAAAGAACTGGTCTTCTGTCATGCTGTGGAACTTAAAGCACCCGGCTAACAAGAAACTAACATTCCATGCAGTAAACGCCGTCCCTGGATTGAAACTCCATCAACTCTATTGGCTCGAAGATCACGAGATAGGCGAGTTGGATTCAGAGTGGAACCATCTCGTGGGTTTGTCGCCTGAAAATAAGGATGGTAAAATCATTCACTTTACCCAAGGTATACCGAGCATGCCTGGATATGAGAACTGCGAACATTCAGAAGAATGGCACAAGATAAAGGGAGGGTGATGTAATGGCCAGCGTAACAATCGGATCGACCGCATATACGGTGTATTCCTCTCTGGTAGATGCCGAGTCTTATTTCAATGCGTCAACCCAGTTCGCAGATTGGAACGGCTTTAACGATGACGAAAAGCGCCGGGGCTTAGTTTCAGCCACTCGCTTGATCGAGCGACAAAGCTGGCAGGGAACAAAAACAGAAACCGGCTCTCCAACACAAGAACTGGCATTCCCAAGAGACGGGTTAACCGATTGCTCCGGAACCTCAATTAGCTCAACGGCCACTCTAGATTCAATTAAGGAAGCGAGCCAGCTATTAGCAGTCGATTTACTTCAAGGCGAGTCATTAGAAACATCGTTAAGCACCGAAGACAGAACTAAACGCTTGAAGGCCGGATCTGTGGAGCTTGAATTCTTCAGAGCAGAGGCCATAACAAGCCAGAGATTCCCAACCGATGTAATGGAATTGATTGGATGCTTTCTAGCAGGCAGCTCTGCAATAGCCGGGAGTATATCCACAGGGACAGACGGAACAGCTTTAGACGACGACTTTGAACTAAATAGAGGCATTTAGTTTTAACACTTAAGAGATAAACCTATGATCACCGATAGAATCGATAAAATAACCCTAATCCCTGAAGAATATATGCATGCCAGACTACCGGCCCCCAAATCCGTCAAGATCGAACTCACAGGCCGCTGCAATTATCGCTGCGGCTTTTGTGCATTACGGACCCGTGAAGCGCAGCCGCGCGACGACATGGATTTTGATTTCTTCAAACGGATCACTACAGAAATGCGCGATGCCGGGGTTGAGGAGATTGGGTGTTTCTATCTCGGTGAATCGTTCATGAATCGCAAGCTTCTAGAGAAGGCTATCCGCTGGTGTAAGCAGGAGTTAGATTTCCCTTACGTGTTCCTGACTTCGAACGCATCCCTTGCCAAGCCCAAAGTGGTCAAGAAACTATTCGAGGCCGGGTTAGACTCCCTGAAGTGGTCTGTTAATGCAGCAGATAGCGAGCAGTTCGAAGAGGTCATGGGCGTCGATTCAAAACTCAATGACAAGGCGCTTCAGAATATCAAAGCCGCCAAGAAAGTTCGTGACGAGGGCGGGTATAAGTGCGGGCTTTATTCTTCATCAATTAAATATGATGGGGCGCAACAGAAGAAAATGGAAGTGCTTCTTGCTGAGCATGTAACGCCTTATGTCGATGAACACTACTACCTACCGCTCTACAGTATGAGCAGCGCCGCCACAGAGCGAGAGGCAGAGCTAGGGTTCAAACCCACCGCTGGCAATCAGGGACGCCTAGAAGCGCTTAGAGACCCACTCCCTTGCTGGGCCTTGCAGACAGAAGGGCATGTCACTGCCTCCGGTAGCCTATCGGCATGTTGTTTTGATAGTGGAAAGAATAATGATTTCCACATGGCAGACTTGAACGAGATTTCTTTCATGAAGGGCTGGAACTCTGATAAGTTCGTTAGCTTGCGCACAGCGAATCTAAAGAAGGATCTAACCGGCACTGTATGCGAAAAGTGTGTTGCCTACTAATCAATGAGAGTGAAATATGAAAATTGGGAAAGCTATAGAAGCAACAAGACAGGGTAGAAAGGTCATTCGTAAAGGGTGGAACGGGAAAGGCATTTTTGTTGGCCTTAAAAAGGGTTTTGATTTAGAGGCTAAAGCAGAAAAATCACATGCATCATGGATGGAACAAAAACACAAAGAGGGGGTTTCTACTAGATTATCCGAAGATGGTGAAGAGCTGATGGTTCCGTATTCGGAGTTATCAGAAAAGCAAAAAAACATGGACCGCGCGTATGTCTCTCTATCAGACCCAATATCTGGAGATTATTTATATATAGACACAACGGCACTCCAAACAGAAAACCAGCATGCGCCCAAAACACGAGTACCGTGGGTGCCATCGCAATCAGACGTACTAGCCAATGATTGGCAAATAGTTGAATGAACGGATAGCTTTTGTATTAGGGGGCGCAGACACCTTAGATAGCGATATCCTAAGAGCCAAGGAATTAGCTAACCCTGATACATTAATCGCAACCAACCACGCAGGACGCGACCTAGACGGGATGCTGCCACATTGGACTACTCTTCACACGGAAAAAATGCCTAAATGGGTAGCCGAAAGAAAAGCCAAAGGCTATCCAGACGCCGAGAAGTTCTGGACTTCCAATACAAAAACAATCCCCGCCGAGCACAACCTTCTATACCGCCACGTACCTACATGGGATGGTTCATCTGGCTTGCTGGCAATAACCGTAGCTCTTCATCTAGGGTACGATAAAATAATCCTCTGCGGCGTCCCTCTTGAAAGAACTTCCTGCCATTACGATGATGACCAACCTTGGATGGATGCGCCCCGATACAGAGCAGCATGGACAAAACATATGCATTACATGAAAGGAAAGGTAAAATCATTTACCGGGTGGACAAATCTTAAATTCGGAGCCCCAACACGAGAGTGGTTAGATGATTAGGAAACGGGATACTGAGAAAGAGCGGCTGGTTAAACAGCTAGAAGGGGAAGAGCGAGAAATCCGAAATGCTTTCTTAGCCTTTGTCGCTACCGTTAAATCAGACGAGGTACTGAGAGAGGTCAACGCCTTTCTTGCCGCTGGTGATATTGAGGGCGCTCTGGCTATTGTCGATACGCATATTATCCGGTTGTCCAACATTATACCAAAGGTGATTCAGGACGTTGGCAACGAAGAGGCGGCTGTATTGCTCGAAACGGTAGGTGTAGCGAGCGTCGGCATAGCATTCGACCCGACAGATACCAGAGCAGCCAATATAATGAGGAATAGCCGGTTGCAGTTTATCCGAGAGACCACGGAGGCGCAAAGAGCGGCAACACGGCAAGCATTAACCCGGTCTTTTGAAATAGGCGAAGGCCCACGGCAAACGGCCATAGCATTTCGGGATAGCTTGGGGCTGACCGCGAGACAGGAAAAGGCTGTAGAGAATTACAGAAAACTCCTTCAAGCGAATAGCGCCCAAACATTAACACGGGATTTAAGAGACAGGCGTTTCGACAGAACAATACAAGGGGCTTTATCAAGAGGCGAACCATTATCTGAAACACAAATTGATAGAATGGTAACTCGGTATAGGGAAAGGTTTGTCCAATTCAGAGCGGAGGTGGTGGCAAGGACAGAAGGAGTTAGGGCAACGAGTGAAGCCCGTGACGAGGCGTTAAGGCAAACGTTGGTGGAGGCTGATATTCCAGAGCAGGACGTTGTGAGAACATGGAATAGAACAGATGACAAAAGAGTTAGAGACCATCACGATGTAATGCAAGGTCAAGAGGTCGGTTTAAATCAACCATTCATTGACGGCAAAGGTAATCAATTAAAATTCCCCGGCGACCCAGCCGCACCACTTGATACAACGGCGCAATGTCGATGTGTAGTCACTGTCAGGTTTAAAAAATAAAATACCTTAAAAGTTGATTAGTTCAATATAAATAATGTAATGTCAAGAATGTTAGAGGGTGTATTATGCCCTTCTCAAGTAATAGCGCGTCGCCAGAATCAATTACGAATGTTTTACCGGCAGACGCGCAAACAGTTTTTAGACAAGTTGTTAACGCTGAATTAGACCAAGGTTCTTCCGAAGAAAGTGCATTTAAACAGGCATGGGCAGCAGTTAAAAACGGCTGGAAGAAAACAGCAGACGGGGATTGGATTAAAAAGATGTTTGAAGTCACAACCAATGTTTGCAAAGTTGACGATTCACTAGGGCTTATCTTTGGTTACGCGATGGTCTGTAAAATCGACGGGGAAGACCATTTCGATTTACAGGGCCACCATATACCAGAAGACACCATGTTGAAGGTTCTGGCTAAATTCATGGAAGGGGAGAACATCGTTGCTAAAGAGATGCACACAGGGGAGCAAGTAGGGACTTTTCTATTCGCGTTCCCTATGACTACCGATATCGCTAAGGCCCTTGATATCGACGTAAAACAAACGGGCGCACTAATTGCGATGAAGCCTGATAATGAGGCTACATTAAACAAGTTTAAAAGCGGTGAATTTACGGGCTTCTCAATTGGAGGAGTCAATCCAGTATTTGAGGAAGTAGCATGAAAAAGAAAATCCTTAAAGACTTTGATTTGATAGAGATATCAGCCGTAGACAAACCGGCACAACCGACCGCGACAATGGCCATTATTAAACGTAAGCCAGACGAGGATACTCCCATGCCTATGACAGCAGCAGAAATCGAGAAGCTGGAAAAAAAGGTTACAGACCTTGAATCCAAAATCTCAGAAAGTGACGAAAAGCTAACAAAGGCCGCTGCTGATCTGGCAGAAGCATCATTGCTGGCTAAATTCAACGATGATGAAAAACGATTCCGCTCCGACATGGACGACAACGCCAAGAAAGCATTTGATTTGCTGTCTGACGAAGAGCGTAAAAAGAAAATGGCTCTAAAAAAGGCCGGTGACGAGGTTATTAAAGTCGCTGGCAAAGAGGTTCGCAAGAGCGAAATTGGTGATGCAATGTTTGCCATTGTTAAATCCCAGCAAGAGAGTCTGGTAACGCAGGAGAAAGCCACCAAGAAAGCTTTGGAAGCTGCCGAACTTACCATCCTCACAAAACGCGCTGGCGACAACTACAGCCACTTGACCGGAACAGCCGAAGAAATTGCAGGAGTCCTTAAGGCGTTTGAAGGCATGTCCGAGGAAGTCAAGAAGACTGCTGAAGGGCTTCTATCTTCTGCTGAGAAACTGGCCGCTAAAGCATTTAATCGTGAAGGCCATCGCGACGGCGATAATGTTATCGAAGGTTCTCCTGTCGATAAGCTCGACAAGCTGGCCAAAGAGTACGCGAAAGAAAACAAGTGCGATTTCAGCAAGGCATATGTAGCTGTCATCGAAGAAAATACCGATCTATACGAGGCATCTCTAGAAGAGGCTCAGTAAGGTTAATTTGGTCTTAACTTCTATTTGGAGTATTTAGCATGGCTACTGAAGAATCGCTAAAGGTCGTCTCGTTTCAATCTGCGGCGGACTTTTCAACCACTGGTCAATACCGCTTCGGCACAATTAATTCATCCGGGCAGGTCGGCCTGACTGGTTCGGCTGGGCGTGTTGATGGGGTAGTTCAGGGGAATGTAGATGCTGCTGACCGGGCTGTTGGTGTTGGCGTCTCTGGAATCTCCCTGATTGAGCTAGGGGCCACGCTAACTGCTGGTGATAGCATTCAATCCGGCGCATCCGGTGTTGCAGTGTCTGGATCAACAGGTGCTCTTGTAACACTACTGGAATCCGGTGTATCCGGTGATATTGTCAATTGCCTGCTGAAAGGCTAACAGTTAAGCGCCGCTTAACACTTTAGGAGTAAACGGCCATGCCACAACCTACACGCGGTGACGTACACGTAAACGCACCACTTACGAACATCTCGATAGCGCATATCCAAGATGCAAGCCATTTTATTGCTGATCGGGTGTTCCCAAATATCCCGGTGTCTAAGCAATCGGATCGTTACTTCACTTATGACCGTGGTGATTTCAACCGCGACGAGATGAAAGAACGCGCGCCCGGTGCTGAATCCGCAGGTTCTGGTTACGATCTGGATAACACGCCAACCTACTACGCACCTGTATTTGCGTATCACAAGGACGTAGACGACCAGATTCGAGCAAACGCCGATAGTGTCCTGGCACCAGACCGAGACGCGACTATCTTCGTGACTCAGAAAGCCCTGATCAAGCGTGAGCGTACCTTTGCCGCCTCTGCGCTAGTGACCGGCGTATGGGATAACGAGAAGCGCGGCGCTAACTCAGACGTTAACACAGCAACAGAAGTCCTGATCTGGAACGATTCCAATTCTACGCCGATTGAAGATGTGCGTTCAGCCAAACGAACTGTACTTCTGAACACCGGCTTCGAGCCTAACGTACTGGTACTGGGTACTGCGGTATTCGATGCGTTAGTTGATCATATTGATATCATTGACAGAATCAAGTTTGGTCAAACCCCCGGCGCTCCGGCGATGGCAAACGAGAGCACTCTGGCTCAACTGTTCGGTGTAGACCGAGTTCTGGTATCCAAGGCGATTCACAATACAGCCGCCAAAGGTGCTACCGAGGTCTCTGCGTTCATCTCCGGCAATCATGCACTGCTGGCATACGTTACGCCTACTCCTGGAATTATGGTTCCTACAGCCGGTTACACGTTCTCCTGGAATGGATGGATGGGTGCTAGTGCTCAAGGCCACCGTATTAAGCGTTTCCGCATGGAGCAATTGGAATCGGATCGTATCGAGGCTCAAATGGCCTACGACCAGAACATAGTAGGCAGTGACATGGCCTTCTTCTTCTTGGACGTTGTTGACTTTGACGCTGTAGTCTCCGTCTAATGGCGAGATTTAAACGAAGAGCATTTGAAGCGACCGGGCCTTTTGTGGCCCGAGTCGCTTTTCCTTTTAACGGGATTCTTTATACCGCTGGTGATTCTTTCCCGCACGGATTTATAAATCCTCGAAAACTTCGTCAGTTGTATGAACGCAGACGAATTAACTTTGCCGAAGGTGAGCCCGATAAAAAGTCAGAAGTGGTAGAGGAGTTCGACTGGCGAACGCTTGATGAACAGGGGATTTTAGAATACGCATTCGAGCAGACAGGGACGAGGTTCAGAAAGGCTGAACGAGCGGTTAAGGCATTAGAGGATATCCACTAATGGCCGGTCTATTAGAAGGCAAGATAGCAAAGGCTATTTTCAAAGGCTTTAAAGGAAGGTTATTGAAAGGAACTCTCAGAAGAGATACGGATTCAACCACCCTGGATTCTCTGGGCGATCCAACATCGACAACGAAGACTGAATTTAGCATCGAAGGCTTCACGGATGAATTCTCTGATTTCTACCGGGCGAAGGCCGGAATACCTGAGACAGATTTGAAGGTTAATATATTTGCCGAATCATCCTCTGGTCTAGTTCCTGAAAAAGACGATAGGGTGACATTTCAAAGCAAGTGGTATCGGCTAAGAAAGATTAAGATTGATCCTGCTGGTGCTTTATACGAATGCCAAGCGTTCCAAGTACCGGCACCGACTGATTAGGAATAATAGGAATGTCTGTCAATTGGGATACGGAAAAGATAATCGGCGATGTTAGACAGGCGTCTGTTCGCGGAGTAGCGGACGGGATAGAAGCTATAAAGGCGAACGCTATACGGAAGATACTGGAGGGGTCTAAAACAGGCAGGATTTATAAGCGGAGAGGAATATCGCACCAAGCCTCCGCTCCTGGAGAATCCCCTGCTAGCGACATTGGAACGCTCGTAGGAAGAACCACAACTAAATTTGACCCGGCTACAATATCAGGAGCTGTCATTTTCAGAACAGCATACGCGGCAGCTTTAGAATTCGGGACGGATGACGGGAAGATACTACCCCGGCCATATGCTAGACCGGCGCTAGAAGAAGAAAGAGAAGGAATTGAAAAAGCTATTGCCGGTGAAATACAGGCAGTCGTTAAGTGAGCCTGAATCTAGCAGCAGATATCAGAACAGCAATAGTGGCTGATTCGACGATAACCGGATTGTTGTCTAGCGCGACGGAAGTATATACGCGCAGACCAGTAAAAGACGATGCTGTTAGACCGTTGATAGTAGTAAGCGAAGATGTATCAATTACAGACGCGGACGGCTTAATATCAAATCGTCCGATAGTTATTCGTGATATCCTTATTTACGGGAATCAGCCGACAGATTTTAGAGATGTTGAAACGCTGGGATATTTAATCAGGGATTTATTCCATAGGCAGAAGTCCGCCATAACTTCAACAACTCACGATGTGCTTGATATTAGAGCAACGGGTCCGAGGGCAGCGCCCACGAGCGACGACACAGTCGTTGGACGGGTAGTTTCACTCACCTTTCTATTGAGGAAAAAGTAATGGGTATTGCAACAGCATCAGGCGTCCAGTTTTTCATCGGCACCACTACGGCGGCTGAGAATCTATCTCAATTCCTGACCGACACTTATTCTGAAGTGAGCGAGGTTGAAGACCTTGGCGAATTCGGTGACGAGTCCGAGTCTGTAACGTTTGCATCATTGGCAGATGCCAGGTTGCAGAAATTGAAAGGTGTTCGTGACGCCGGTATCCTTGCGCTTGTTGTCGGTGATGACGATTCAGACGCGGGGCAAGATGCCATGATCGTCGCTGAATCCGAAGATGTGCTTGATTTCAATTTCAAGGTTATCCTGAATGACAAATTGACCACACTCGGAACGCCTTCTGAGCATTATTTCCGTGGAAAGGTCATGTCTAAGCGATTAGGCGTAGGTACAGCAAACAACGTAGTCCGCAGGACGTTCAATGTCGGCGTCAATAGCGCGATTATTTCAGTAGACGCAACATAGGTTTAAATCATGGGAAAAGCAGAGATTGGTTCAGGTGATGTAGCTTTACAATTGGGCGATAATGATGTTGTTCTTCGTCCGACCCTTAAAGCGTGTATGTCGTTGTCAAACCAGAGAGGCGGTGTCACAGGGATGGTACAGCGGTGTCTTGATTTCGAATTCGACGCTATCCATTCTGTTATAGTGGCTGGGATGGATGGGAAGACATCAAGGGATCTACCTGAGTTGATATTCAAAACCGGGCTCATTGAGCTTTCCTCAACATGTATTAAATTCCTGCATATCGTCGCCAACGGGGGCAGACCTCTCGGAGAAGTTGAAGACGAAGAGAAAGAAGAACCCCCTTTGGAGAACAGCTCTCCATAGCGGAATTTTATCGAGAGCTGGCCAAATACGCCATGGGATGGCTAGGATGGACCGACGAACAATCTCTAAAAACAGATGTTAATAGCATAATGATAGCCATGGAGGGTAAGCTCGAAATGCTTTATCCGGAGATAAGGCAACAGAAGGCGCTATCAGCATCAGTAAAATTCAAATCATTCGTAAAATCGAATAACGCAAAACGTCAGCGTTAAAAGGTGTTCCCATGGCAGACGGCGAGGTAATAGTAGAGGTCAAAGCCGAAACAGGGGATTTCGATAAAAACCTCCGGAAAGCAAAAACTCAAGCCAAAGAATTCGACAAATCAGTAACTACAGCGTCTTCATCAGGGCTGAAGCGATTCTCTGAGTCCACAAAAGAGGCATCATCTGCCGCATCAAAGCTAAAGGCACGGGTTAAGCAGGCTGGTGATGCAAGCAAACGAGCGGCAGATGATGTAAAGAAGAACTCGGAAGAGACTAAGAAATTAGCAGCAGCTAAGAGAAAAGCAACTGCTGAAGCTAAGCGGTTTAACGATGGACTAAAAAGATCTGCCGAGCAGAGCGCTAACTTCAGAAATAAACTCCAAGGCACATCAAAAGAAGCACTGACTGCCTCACAAAGCATAGATAAGTTAAAGAATAGTGTATCTAAAACATCAGCCGAATCGAATAAGGCGGCTTCTGCAACTGAAAGACTCAGCAAGAGCACCAAAAAAACATCAAGGGAATCTCAGAAGTTAGGCGACAAGATAAAGAAAACGACACGGGAAACCGAGAAATTCAACAGTACCGTAAGAAAAGGGAAAGCCCCCTTAACGCGCTATCAGCTAGCATTGAAGGATGCTGCAACCAATGCGGCTCTGCTATCCGGTCCACTAGGAGGAATAGCGTCACGGCTTACGATTCTCAGCAATATAACAAATAAGAACGTGCTAACAATGGCAAAACTAGCCATTGTTTATCTTGGCGTCAAGAAAGTGATGACAAAGGTTGCCGGTGAATCTGAGAAAATGCAGACGGCGTTCTTCCGTACAGAGGCAATAATTAGAGCAACTGGCTCCACTGCTGGATTTACAGCTAAAGAAATACGCCAAATGTCCAGGGAGATCGCATTAAGCACCCTGGCATCTACCGAGGGCGTAGAAAAGGCAGCGGGTATACTACTCACATTCAGGAAGGTCCAGGGAGATACATTCCGTGAAGCTCTGGAATTATCTCAAGATTTAGCATCAGCGGGTATAGGTGCTCTTGCTACGAACGCAAAAGGACTAGGTAAAGCACTGCAAGATCCTATAACTGGGCTGGAACTATTAACCCGGCAAGGATCATTAGCAAAAGACGAGCAAAAGGCAATAGGGGATGCCTTTAAGCGCACGGGCGATTTAGCCCAGGCCCAGAAGTCGATTTTAGAGGCTCTTAGGGTCCAAGTAGGCGGCACGGCGCAAAGGGAGGCAAGAGGGCTAGCTGGTGCTTATGACACGTTAGGGCAACGCGTAGACGAGTTCTTCCAAGCCATAGGTGACGCCGGAGTGCTTGAGGTTTTGACCGAATTTGTCAGAGATGCGGCGTCAGCCGTTAAAGATCTTACCCCGGCGTTTTCGGCGCTGGGTGCTGTAATTGGCGATGTATTCACCAGAATCGCAGGGGTTATAAAACTCGCAGGAAACGTACTAACAGCTTTCCTTAGGAGTGCGGATATCACATTCCTAAGGGTTAAGGTCGCTGCTCAGAACATGGCGGCTGGTGTAGCATCTTCGTTAAATTCTATCGGACTAGTATCTAGCAATGTATCAAAGGCTTTGGAGGCATCTGCGCAAGGAACACAGTTAGTAATCAACGGAATGGTGAAGGATGTAAAGGGGGATCTTTCTGATATCGGCGTTGCGATTAACCGGATATTAACGGGCAATATAGAGAAGCTAGAGCAAGTTGAAGAGGCCCAAAGAAAGCTATCCGCTACCACCTCTGGTAAAAATGCAATAGATGGAAAGCAACAGAAAAAGATTGATGACACGATAGAGGGACTCAGGAAAGAAATTGCTGTACTAGAGAAGTTAGGGGTATTAATTAAAGATGCATCACTATCAACTAAGGAATTTGCGGACGCCAAGGAAAGACTAACATTATTAACAAACCTCGGAATAAGCGCGTTATCCAAAGAGGGGCAGGAGATAACGAAATTATTGGCACTGAGAAGAAAGCTAACAGATCCAATAGAAAACATACAGGCCGAAAGGTCGCGTACCCGATCTAACAGGGCGGAACTAGTCGCAACAGCAGTAGCGATCAGAGCGGCGGATATGCTATCGGAAGCTGTGGGCAAGTCAGAAGAAGAAATCAGAAAGGCTAAGGTAGCAACAGCAGCATACTTGATCGAGCAGGAGAAGCTGGCAGAAGCGTTTAAGAAACAGGAATCTATAACTAGCGCTCAAGCTAAATCTATACGGGCGCAGGCAGAATCATTGGCAGAATTACGAGTCAAACTCGAAGAAGTCGAGACAGCCCGGCAGAAAGCCCTGGACGCAGAAGAAACGGCCAATTCGAAACGGCTGGAATTCCAGGAAACAATAGCATCCGGTTTAGCTTCTGCGATATTCGAAGCGGATAGTTTTAGTGACTCACTTAAGAAAATGGTTCTGAATTTATCGAGGGCTATTGTCGAGGCCAAGATACTACAGGCAATTCAATTCTCCATGGGTACGGATACAGGAGGAGCGGCGGCTGGTGGCGGCAATGCCATAGGCGGACTTCTGAATAAAGCGTTTTCTGGGATCACTTCAATATTCTCGCCTACCGAAACCGTGGCAGTGAAGAAATTGCACCAAGGCGGATTCACCGGGCAAACTGTTAATTCACCTGTGAGCAATTTCATATCCGCTCCAAGATTCCACGATGGATTAAAGCCTGATGAATTCCCGGCTATTCTACAGCAAGGGGAGGAGGTCATACCGAAAGACCAAGTAGGGGGTAGAGGGCGCGGTGATAGAACGGTCAATTTATTCGTAACCACTCCAGATGCTAATTCATTTAGAGCGTCTAAGCGGCAGGTATCCAGAATGCTCAGACAGCAGACGGCGGCCACATGACACGGTTTATAGATCAAGGCATAGCGGATAGGGTAATTGGGTTCCCGTGTATTTCATCGCCTCGCTGGTCTACCGATCTGCAACAGGTAGATTCAGGAGCAGAACGAGCGAACCAGCGATGGGAAAACCCGTTACATAAATTCTCTTTGCCGGACGCCGTTAGGGACCATGCGACATTCGAGGCTATTCACGATCATTGGATGGCAATGCGCGGACCTTTGCAGTCGTTCCCTTTCAAAGACCCTCTAGACTTCGCCAGCACCTCATTAACGCAGCCTAACTTCCCTCCCGCGCTCTCAGGCAGTGACCAGCAGATAGGAACAGGTGACGGTGTTGTATTAACGTTCCAACTCACGAAAGAATATACCCGTGGCTCTCAAACCTACACGCGCAAAATATTCCACCCTGTCGTAAGCACGGTTCTTATAACATTCGACAATCTAGACCCAGAGGTAATATCCCCTTCATTCGCATGGACGGTTAGCAGAACAACAGGGATCGTTACATTTGAAGACGCCCCGCCGCCTGGAGTGGTGATACGGGCCGGGTATTTATACGATGTTGAGGTGCGGTTTGAATCAGATGATTCTTTCGACGGAATAGTTCAAACTTATGGCGTTAGCGGATTCGCTGATATTGTTTTTATTGAGATTCGCCCATGCGACTAGGAATAACATAATGGCTATATTGTTTATAGACGGGGTGGACCACTACGGGACCGATAAAACCAATATGACAGACGGCGCGTGGGCGGAAGTAGGCAGCACGGACTTCAATATAAGCGCTGTTAACCCTAGGACCGGGGCCCACTCTCTGCACTTCGTCAGCACTAGCGCATCTGGCGCAGACACTCGAAGAGTTTTCGGGGGAGCAAAAACAACAGTAGGCGTAGGTGCCGCGTTCTGGTTTTCTAATTTACCGACTGCTAACGATGAGGCTCAGATATTTGGGTTCAGAGACACAGCCAATGTTGAGCAAGTTTTAATTATCCTCCAGACGACAGGAATAATTGAAGTATTTAGAGGGATACCGGGGGGTACTTCATTAGGGGTTACAGCGACCCCTGCCGTAACAGCGGAGGCTTACACGCATATAGAGTGCTTGGTAACTATTGATAACTCAGCCGGTGCCGTAGAGGTGCGAGTGAACGGCGTAACCGTGTTGAGCATTACAGGCGTAGATACAGCAAATACCTCGAATATTGAGACCAGCCAATTAGCCATAGGGAAGAGGGCCGGTACATTTAACGGAACTGGAATAGACGACCTGTATATAGACGACATGTTTTGCTACGACGACACAGGCTCTTTTAATAATACATTTATAGGTGATCGCAAAGTAATTACTCTGGTCCCAGATGCAGACACGGCGCAGGCTGATTGGACGCCTTTATCCAGTACCGGGTTTTCTAATATAGACGAATTAGACCCTGATGACGACACCTCCTATATTTCAGCAGGGCCAAGCGCGTCACCCGCCTTGTCTTCTGAGTTTGGCTTAAGCAATCTACCGGCTGGTGTTTCCTCAGTGTCGGCAGTGGTAATGGTTAACCGGATGCTAAAAACCGACGCGGGTACGGCGGACGTTCAGCCTAGTTTGATTTCAGTATCATCAGAGGCCACAGGCACAGCTCATGTGCTAACCGAAGCCTATAAATACTATCATGATGTGGTGGAAGTGGACCCCGATACCACTTCGCCATTCACGCCGACCGCAGTGGACGCCCTAAAGCTGAAGGTTGAAAGGACGGCTTAATGGGTGATGCGCGAGTAACGCAAAGCCCGGTCCTAGTTCTAGCCTCCGGGGATTCGGACGCCAGGGTAACTCAGGGTGTTTTTCTTGTATTAATCGAAGAGCAACCGGACGCGAGAATAACCCAATCGCCAATCTTGGTGTTGGCTGAATTCGACAGCGATACGAGAATAACGCAGTCAGTCGCATTAGCGTTAGTAGATCAAGTATCCTGCATAACTAAATGGGCGCAGACCTGGACTATAACACGAACGGACGGGCAGGTTTTCGCGTTTACATCTTTGGATCGAAATCTTACCTATAGAGGTGTAGTCCATAAATCATGTGATTCCCTTTCATCCACGGCTACGGAAATGTCATCATCAGCCGGTTCAACAGGGAGCATGGAACTAGCCGGGCTCATATCTGATTCTTCCATTAAAGATACCGATCTATTCAACGGTTTATTTGACGGGGCTAACGTTGAAATATGGCTTGTGCCGTGGGAGGATGTAGGCGGGGAAATACCCGTAAGGCTGCTTGAAGGAACGCTAGGCGATGCAACGCAGGGGTTAAACGGGTTTGTTACTGAGATCATAACCCCCGGTGCAACAATGCGGCAGAAGCCACTCCTGGACGTTTATACCCCTGGCTGTCCTTATAAACTCGGTGATAGCCGGTGTGGGTTCGATCTAGATACGCTAGAAGTTACCGGATCGGTAACGGGGCTGACTATCCCTAATTCCCCGAACTCCGCAAACAAGCGGGTCTTCATAGATTCCAGCAGAGCCGAGGCAGAGGGCTTTTTTGAATTAGGTGAAGTTACCTGGACTTCTGGCGATAATGTCGGGCTGTCCGTGGAGGTTAAAGATTTCACAGGAGCCACCTTTGTTCTGTGGAGGTCATTACTCAAGCCGATCCAAATAGGCGACACTTATACGGCTAAGCCGGGGTGTGATAAAACCGAACCTACATGCAAGGACAAATTCAATATATTTGTTAACTACGGAGGGTTCCCTGATGTTCCAGGACAAGACCGAATTGTTCAAACTCCAGACTCGAAGTAGGGTTGTAACAGAGGCTCGTGAGTGGCTGAATACCCCCTATCAGCATCAAGCGATGGTTAAGGGGGTAGGGGCTGACTGTGTCGGTCTGATTGTCGGGGTCGGGGTATCAACAGGGGTTTTAACATTAACCAAAAAACAAATGCTAGAATATGCAGGGTACGGAAGACTCCCTAATCCGAACAAAATGCAGAGAGTAATGGAAAAACACTTAACACTAGTGCCTGAAAGCACCGTTTCATACGGGGATATAGCGTGGCTGCAATGGCGCGACGGACTCCCTATGCATTTGGCTTTAGTGTCTGGGCATTTAGGAAAACGTACTCTTCTGCACTCCACAAGTGATATCGGCAAGGTAGTCGAGCACGCGCTGACTCTTGAATGGGAAACCCGCATCGTTTCCTATTGGCGCTATCCAGGGCTCGTATAATGGCCACGTTAGCATTTCAGGCAATCGGTACTTCCATTATCGGCGGTCCTGTCGGGGGAATGATAGGGGCAGTCATAGGCGGTGTAATCGATCAAGCCTTATTCGGGCCTGGAGATCAGGAAGGGCCACGGGTAAATGATCTTAGGGTTACTACATCCACCTACGGGACTGCGATACCTATTGTCTACGGACCTGAAAATAGGATAACTGGTAATATCATCTGGTCAAGCGATCTAATAGAAACTACCACAGAAACAGGTGGTAAGGGCGGGCCATCGTTTACTGAGTTTAGTTATCGAGTTTCTTGTGCCGTCGCATTTTCCAGAAGGCCAGTAACGAATCTCAAAAGAATATGGGCGAATGGCAAAGTTATTTATGATGCCGATGCTGTCTTAGATTTCTCTCCTAACCACCCTTTACCATCTGTCGATCCCACTAATGGCCAGATAGTTACAAAATATTTCTTGGATGAAACAGTAAGCCCTGAAGAAAACGTATTCAGGGGAACTCATGCTTTAATGGATGAGATTAGGTTCTATCCTGGCAATATGACTCAAATAGCCGATACCCTGATAGAAAGCTTCGAAGGTGTAGGTAATGCACCGGCATACAGAAACACATCTTACGTTGTTATCAAGGATCTTGAATTATCTGATTTCGGCAACCGGATGCCCAATTTTGAATTTGAGTTAGAGGCCGATACGTCGATAACCGTTGCTGAAGTCGTTCAGGATCTAACGCTAAGAGCCAATATTACAAATTCATCAGTGTTTCATTTAGATGACAATGTGAGAGGGTATATCCTAGGCAGGCAGGTGCCGGTATTCAGGGCTGTCTTACCTTTGGGCGTGACATTCGATTTCGAGACAACCGAACAACGAGGCCAGATAAGGTACGTCAAAAAGTCTCGATCCATGAAAGGATCTGTCGAATTAACATCAATGGGCGCGCATGAGCCTTCAAACTCTCCTGCTCAGAAAAGCCCTATAGCCTACCGTAATATCACAGAGGTATCGATGCCAGACGAGGTGTCGGTGACATATAAAGACCCTGCTATGGATTATCAGATCAATACACAAACCGCATTCAGGCGCAAAGGGAATGCCATAAACAAAATATCTCAAGAGTTGCCGGTAGTCATAGATGCGGATAAGGCAAGGCAGGTAGCAGACAGACTTCTATGGGGGGCATGGTCCAACAAAACAGGCGCAGAATTCCAGCTTAATGATGAATGGGTGAGAATCAACCCCGGTGATTTGCTGGGGATACCGGCGTTTGATGAAACCATCCCGATGAAAGTCCTCAGAACAACTAGAGGCAACAACGGGATAATACAATTTGAGGCAACATACGAAGACCCGGAATTGTATAACTCTCAGGCAATCGGTGTAGCGGGACCGGCTAGTAACAAATCGGTAGAAGTGCCAGGGGAAACTCTGTTCGTACCGATGGACGCGCCTTTGCTGAAAGACAGCGACGAGCCAACGGGGTTTTATTGGGGCGCTACCGGGGCCAACTCTGGATGGAGAGGAGCGACAATCAAACGCTCAAGCGATGGTGGAACCACGTTTACCAAAATGAGCGATATTTCAATCAGGAGCCCAATTGGTAACGTAACGGGGACGTTAGGCGACGGGCAGGCCGTTATGTTTGACCGCACCAACACACTGACCGTTACCCTTACATCAGCATCAAGCACCCTGGAAAGTATCTCTGAGCTTCTTGTTTTAAACGGAAACAACGCTGCGTGGGTTGGGCCTGCCGGTGGAGGAATAGGCGAAATAATCCAGTTCGCCACAGCGACACTAGTGTCAGCAAAAACCTACGATCTAACGAATATTCTACGTGGTAGACTAGGCACCGAACACGCGATGGATTCCCATTCAGCCGGTGAAGTCTTTGTTATGCTAAAGTTTGGGGCGTTGGGGACTAGCGAATTCAGCGTGAATGATTGGGATAAAGAGAGATCGTATAAGGCGATTTCATTCCTAACCGACGAGCTATTAACAGACGCGCAGACGTTCACTAATACCGGGGTTCGATCAAAACCCCTAGCTCCTGTCCATGTGGAAGGCTCTAGGAACGGCAGTGACGATTTGACGATAACATGGCTTAGACGCTCAAGGCTTAAAGCGCCGGGTTTCGGTTCAGGGGATGCGCCGTTGGGAGAAACCACAGAGGCGTATGAGGTCGATATACTGGATGGAGCAACAGTGGTAAGAACCATAGAGATAACGTCTGAAACAGCCTCTTATACAGCGGCAGAGCAAACGACCGATGGCCTAACGCCGGGAGACTTCGTGGTAGTAGACGTTTTCCAAATCAGTAGCACTCGTGGTCGCGGATATGCAGCAAGGGCAACAATATGACAACAACACCAGTTTTAGGAATACCCTACGTCGCCACCCAGCAATCCCAGCCCGACGTAACCCATAACGAGGCGATAAGTTTACTCCAAATGGCTCTGGCCGGTGGAGCTATTACTATAGGTGACAATACCCCTCCTGTTTCACCATCCGAGGGTGATGTTTATGTTGCTGGTCCAGCGCCTACCGGAGTATGGGCAGGGCGAGAAAACACTATAGCCGGTTTCTTTTTGAGCCAATGGTTGTTTATCCCAGGCGATGATTCAGATGGTACTCCCATAACCATGGGTCCAGATCAAGAAGGGCTTAGAATATGGTCTAAATTCGATGATGCAATCTTCGTGTGGACCGATGAAGGCGCGAGCCCTGGTATTCTCAACTGGACAGAATTAACAATAGCCGCAACCCCAGAAGCTAAATATGGGGAGTTGAATATAAGCAACAGCACTACGG